>OGMF01000263.1_pt1 | contig 63638 bp, 92 predicted proteins | sample 1572921 | NCBI WGS metagenome assembly OGMF01 (sample SAMEA2581919, study PRJEB24529) | metagenome | biome: Human gut stool | place: China | collected 2011 | reverse complement strand
GGGATGTGCAGGAAAAAGAGAACGGCTCTGCCTCCTACATGGAAGAGGAGTTCGGGCATAAGCCTACTGATGAGGAAATCCACACATTGGTTATGTCCTGGTATAACAGCCAGACTGATGCGGCTATCCTATCCGGATTCGCCTATAATGGTGCCCATGTATGGCTTTCTGTGGAGAACCAGTACAACTATAAGGCAGCATACGATTTGGCCGTTCAGACGGGCGGAGAAACCCTGCCAGTGACGTTTAAGTTTGGTTCGGATGAACAACCGGAATACCATACTTTTACTCAGTTAGAAGAACTGAAAGATTTCTATACAAAAGCAGTAGGATTCATTCAGACAGTTCTGGCTGAAGGCTGGGAAAAAAAGGACAAGTTCAATTTGGAATTATATCGGATTGAGTGATTGACAATCCCTTCGGGGGAGGGATAAAAAAAGCCCCCGGCCTGTTAATATAGACGCCAATCATTTATTAACACAAAACGCCACGAGAGTGCGCGACCGGGGGCAATGCCCTCTGCCGCACTCTCGTGGCGTTTTTACGCATTAAATAAATGATTGGCATTGCAAAAGTACAAAAATGATTGGATATGACATTGTTTGAAGCACTTAAATTTAACAGAGAACCGCTTGAAATGCTTATAAGTTTGGGCGGCAAGCAGGATGACCTTCGATTCATAGACTTATATACGGAGTATGAGGTCATGAAAAAACAAGGTGAAAAGACCACTTATGCAGTGGCGTTTTTGGCAAATAAATATTCGGTAAGCGAACGTAAGGTGTATGATGTTATCAAACGGTTTGGAAAGCACTGCACGCTCGGTGCAGTGTGATTGATGTGCCGGGGATGCCTTGTGTTGTCCGGTAGAGCTACCTTTGTACAACCAAAAATAAAGCTCATGAATAAGTATTACCAGACATTAGACAAGATACTCCAAACGGGCAAAATCCAGACCAATAGGAAAGGGCGTATCAAGTATCTATTAAACGAAAGGCTCATGCTAACCCCCGCTGATTTACTTGACATATTTGAAAGCCACGGGATAGCCAGGAAAAAGCTGAAAGAGGAATTGAAACTGTTTATGCAAGGAGTCCGGGATGTGGAAAAATACAAAGAGGCAGGGATTACCTGGTGGGATTATTGCGGCCATACCCTTGTAAACAGCTATCCAACTTACTTTGAAAAGCTTCCACCCCTCATAACCAGGATTAACCGGGAAAAGCGCAACAGCAAGAATTATGTCCTGTTTCTTGGAGAAACCGGGGTGGAAAGCAACCAGGCACCCTGCCTGAGTCTTGTGCAGTTCCAAATTGATGAGGGAGAATTGGTGCTATCTGCATATCAGCGTAGTTCTGATGCGAACCTTGGGCTTCCGGCTGATATTTATCATCTTTATCTGATGGCAAGGCAGGTGGAGCTTCCCCTGAAGTCCATAACCCTTGACCTTGGAAATGTGCATATATATGAAAATAACATTGACCGGACTCTGGAACTGTTATCCGGAGTTGAAAACATTAAATTTGACTTGAACGTATGAAGAATATGAATTTATCTGCACCACTGCCATTTGTAGGCCAAAAAAGAATGTTTGCTAAAGAGTTTATTAAAGTTTTGGAACAGTTCCCTGAAGATACCGTGTTTGTGGACTTGTTTGGCGGTTCCGGACTTCTTTCGCATATAGCCAAAAGAAGCAAGCCCGATGCTACTGTTGTCTACAATGACTTCGACAACTACCGGTTCAGACTGAAAAATATCCCACAGACAAATAAACTGCTTGCCGATATTAGGGAGCTGGTGGGTAATTCGATACCCAAACATAAACCAATTAAAGGGGAACTTAGAGAACGCATTTTTAAACGTATCGAGGAAGAAGAACTAAATGTTGGGTACGTGGATTTTATAACCTTATCATCCTCACTTATGTTCTCCATGAAGTATAAATTGTCTGTAGCCGAAATGCGCAAGGAAGTCCTTTATAACAACATTCGCAAGACCGGTTATCCGGAGTCTTCTGACTACTTAAAAGGGCTTGAAATTGTATCATGCGACTACAAAGCAGTATTCAACCAATATAAGGATGTTCCCGGAGTCGTCTTTTTAATTGATCCGCCTTATCTTTCCACTGATGTTGGTACGTACAATATGTATTGGCGCTTGTCTGATTATTTGGATGTTTTAAAGATACTCGAAAAGCATTCCTTCGTTTATTTCACATCCAATAAATCCTCCATACTTGAACTGTGTGAATGGATTGGAGCAAACAAAACCATTGGCAATCCTTTTGAGGGTTGTACAAAAAAGGAATTCAATGCCCACATGAATTATTCTGCCGAATATACAGACATGATGCTGTATAAGAAACAGGAAAAATTAGTTCATAAAACAGCTGCTTAGCACTGAACAAAGATACAATTTTTCAAGTAGAAGGCCAAACTTTTGAGCCTTATTTTAATGCCGTTATAAAGCCATTTTTTATGAAATTATAAAGCCGAAACAGAGGTCATTACAAAACTTTTGTTTCGGCTTTTTGAGTGTTGCGCGCTTTCCTTTTTTGAACGCTTCGTTTTGTCCTTTTCCCTGAAAATCGAACGCTTCGTTTCGGATTCTGCGGAAATTTGGATTTGCGGATTATACATAGGCGATACCGGCTGCATCTTTACCTTCACGACCGTTGATACCCATTCGTACACGTAAATAACGGCATATCAAATTGTCCGCTCCCGAAAAGGAAACCCGGTTGCCATACACGACAACTCCGTCACCCGGAGCTGTCTGTGCTGCAATTGTCAAGTTCTTTGAGAAGTCGAGAGGAGACTCTAATTTGATTACCCCTGCAACCTTAAATACAATAATACGGTTGGGCTTACTGACGGCATCACGTAAAGAACCCCTGCCCGAATCTGCCAAAGTCGTTACTTGATATACTTCACCCGTTCTGCCACCTGTGGCATGCCGCCCATATCCTTCCGCACCGGGAAAGGCCAGTACCTCACCATAATCCGGGAAAGAAACACCAGAGTTATCTTTCCCTTCATCTTGGTCGCAAGCCAACAAAGCCCATGCAAGGCAAAAGAATCCTATCAAATTCATATTATATCTCATTAATTAGAGTATTTAATTTACAAATAATTAATCCAAAACTTTAATCCAACGGGGATCACCGTATTCTGATTTATAAATGACTGACTCTGCATCAACTACAGTAAAATCATTTTCCTCAACATTACGGAATAACGAAGCATCATCCGTATCCAATGAAATCAGTGTCAAACCGGCATCAGACATCTTTTCAAAATCCAATGTACAATAGTTGCCTTTCGAATTTAAATTAACACTGCCTGCATCAAGCACTTTACTTTTACTGCTGCCAAAGACACAATTACTTACCGACAAGTTCAGCGGCGTAGTCAATTTGGAGAAATTCCCAACAGCCCTATAAGTGTTTTTGCCATCCTTATTTGAGCCCCAATTATAGAAAGTACAATTAGAAATAACAACTTTGTTACCGGCCGCAATAGGGACATCAGCAGTAGGTGCTCCAAACACACCCGGTGAAATATAGAACTCATAGAATGTGGAATTAGTGACGGAGACATCATTCCATACATTAGAGCCTTTATTTATTGCATGAATAAAACCGAATTGTTTTGTTACATTTTTTGTATCATTAATACCGGAAACCAAACAATTATCTATACGGATATGGTTGATTGTGGTAACTCCTTCACTGGCATCACTCATCATTAAAACGGTAGATGGTAAAACTATATCCGAGTTTGTAATTTCAAATCTATCTATTGTGAAATCAGTACCGGCATTGTGTTTCCCTATATTCAGCAAACGTGTTTTACTACCTTTACTGGGCTTACTCTCAGTCCATGTTTCCTTAATATTCACATTATCAACAATAAAATATTCAATATTCGGCATATTGCCAACTTCCGGTTTCACAATGAAGCCCCCCTCGCGAATGTACAAGGTAGGACGTTCCCCCGGGTTAGCAAGAAGAGCAATGCTTTTGGTCAATTTAATATCGCCGGTTTTCGCAGCGACTTCCCCGCCTGTTGTCAGGTAATAATCAACGCCATTCTTCAATTGGAAAACAAGAGCCTGCTTACTTGTATCATCCATACCGGCCTTAATCTTATCCATCAAATCAACTCCATCTTCCACCACAACTGCATCGGCAGGCATTCCTGCAGTGGTAAATCTCTGCTGATTATATTTTTCTGCTCCTTCCGGTGCAGCACTGTTTGTCAAAGCCACATAATAAGTAGTACGAGGAGTTAATCCTGTAATCGTATATTGTCCGGCAGAAGCATCTTCCAAACTAATTTGTTTTTCCTCTGTAGTTCTTTCTTCCCATATCGCCAATCCGTCAACCGGATTTTTTTCCGATACCACCCATTTAATTTCCACGGAAGTCTCATTAATCTGCGAACCTTCCACAGCATACAGTATTTTCGGAATAGTACGGGACAAAGTTGAAATGGAAGAACCCATTTCCGTCCAATTCGATGTTATAGCAAGAGATTCATTATTAGCTCTGACACGGGCATAAAATTTAGTCTCATAACGTAAATTCGCAAACGTACATTTGCCCTTCTCCACTGTCTGTGTTTCAAGATTTTCCGACTGAAACGTGGCATCCTGAGAAAGCTCTACCGTATACGAAGTTGCTTCGCCGGATGTTCTCCAAGCCAGCGTTATAGTATTGCTTTCTGCAAAACAGGACGAAGCAATAAAGGAAGGTCTGAATAAACGGGGCATCTCTGTCGTCTCGTCTTCACATGCTATACAAGCAAACAGACAGAAAAGTAAAAGCGGCACTATATATTTTGTTTTCATCCTACTGTTAGTTTTAATATCCATAATAATTTTTCAATAATCCCTGATGGCTTGACAATGCGTCCGGCGGTATAGGAACCAAATAGCGTACCGGATCCGTTTCGGGATTCACAGCCCCGGCATTCGATGCATTAATATAGCCATAGAAAGAATGCAGAATACGGGCAGACGGTTCCCACCGGCGAGGACTGGCGTTTTTAACTTGCGTACAATATTGAACACACATATCTACACGCGAGTAACCGGAAGGATTTTGGGAAGGATATGCAGGTAGCGCCTCATCATAAGAATTGATGTTCCCTTCTTTGTACCAATCCATTGTTTCGGCTACACATACCGGGAACAGCGTTTTATCCGCCGGTACCATCTTATAATAGGCTACAGCCGGGTAAGAATCAAAGCGTGCATCATAAGTAGGATTTTCAAAAGGAGTTTCCGTATTTTCATATTGCTTAGTACGAGCTACTTTACCCAATTCAATCCAATCGAAATACAAATTATATAATGTTTTTCCATACAGATTCCAACGTGCCAAATCGTAACGTCTATGCTTTTCTCCGCCAAATTCCCAGGCACGTTCCTGAACAATAGCATTGAAGAAATCTTCTTTTGTCCCCAAAGCATCCACATAAGCCTCTACCTTTTCAGCATGGTCTTTTTCTGCAAAAGCCCTTTTACGCACCTGCTTCAAGGCATCCTTAGCTTCGGTCGTCGGCCCGTCATGGTTTTCATTGGCAGCTTCCGCATACATCAACAACACATCGGCATAGCGCATATACGTATAATTGATCCCTGTACCTTTATTGGATGTACTGCCCAACGGTGATTCCATAAATAGACGGTTCCATTTGCCACAACCAACATTAAGTTCGGAAAATGGCTTCTGAATAATAGAACTCATTCCTGAATTTTCATAACGGAATATCTCACAAGTAATATCCCTACGTAAATCCTCTCTATCAAAAGACAACATATAGGTAAGAGCCAATCTGGCGCCACCGGATGAATATCCGTGAGGAGCATTGGACGCATTCACGCCCTCTGAGTTCTTTGACGATACAATATATGTTCCCCAAGAATAAGCCAATTCTCCAGAACCACCTACTTTAGCCGGTACATCAAAAATATTATCATCACCAACCGGTACTATCCAACTACATTCATCTACCCAAACCTGACGGAAAGAACGAGTCAAGGAATGTTTACCCTCAGAGATAACCTTTCCGGCATATTCCTCAGCTATTTTATAATATTCTTTCCAATCGTCGCTCCGCTCCATCGTACCCACAGCAGAAGGATTATCATAATCCGGCCTGAGGCTCCAACCACCTCTTTGCAAAGCAATGCGAGCTATCAATGCCTGACAGAATTCTCTTGAAGCAGCCTCTACTCCTCTGTCGGATTCTTCTGCATACAACATCAAAGGTTCTACCTCTATCAAATCATTAATCATATCGGTCAATATTGTATTGCGGTCGGTCGCTCCAATAAACAATTCATCCTTATTTCCGGCAGGTTTTCTTCTGTAAGGCACATCACCCCAGTTTCTGACAAGCTCCAAATAATACATGGCACGCAGGACTTTCGCTTCTCCGTAATAATGCATCAGACGCGACGGTTTAGTTTTGTCGGCAGCGGCAAACAGAGGACTCTGTTCAATACCCTCTATGACATCGTTCGTACGGTTTACCCCGTCATACATACCCGTCCAAATATCACCATACGACTTTATATCGCCTGTACTCGGAACAAATGCACGCTCATTGAGATTGGATGCTGTAGATAATCCACTGAACTCCACATCCGTATTAAACAGCATCTTCTTAAGCAGAACTCCTACCCAACCCTTACCGCTGACCATAGGCACATACATGCCATTGACAGCAGTAGCTATTTCGGATTCACTGCCAAATACATACTCCTTATCAAACGTAGACGGAGAATTTACATCCAGATAGTCTGAACAGGATGCGAACAATAATAAGCTCGCCATTACCGATATATATATTTTTTTCATATCCTATATAATTTAAAAATTCAAATTAACACCGACTGTATAAACACGGCTACGCGGAGTTACATTATTATCAATGCCCGGCGTCAAACCTTTTTGGATATTCACTTCTGGATCATAACCGCTATATCCTGTTATTGTAAACAAGTTGCTTCCGGAAAAATATAAACGCAGGCTCTTAACTCCTAAAGATCTCAACCAATGCTTAGGAAGCGTATAACCAACCGTCAAAGTACTCAAACGAAGGAAAGAACCGTCTTCAACCAAATCGGTCATTGTTATACCCTGAGTTACGGACATCCAAGAATAGGTTTTGGCGTTCTCATTTAATGCCGCTAAGGCAACAGGGTCACTGGAAACATTCACACCGGCATCGTCCACATAACGGAAACGATTGGCAAGGTTCATATCCGTAGATAAGTTGGAATAATTACGACGGACAGCCGAGTGCAGGTAGAGTTTATTCACATTGAGCACATCAAAATCACACATGTAATTGAAGAATGCCGTGAAGTCCAGATTCTTCCAGTTGCCGGAAAGTCCGAAACCGCCGGTCACTTTAGGATTGGTATCACCGATAACCGTCATATCATCTTCAGTAATCAAGTTCGATTCGGAATCGGACAGTTTCTTGAATTTCATAGCTCCGGGTTTAAAAGCAAAGTTACCGGAACTGAACGATGAATTATCGGGTATACCCGGCTTCAAAGTCCATTTTTTAGTAGTTGCATCGAAATCAAAATCATCTACCTTATAGAACCCGTCGTTGACGAATCCGTAAATCAATCCCATACTTTTGCCTACTTCCATTTTATAGTTATACGTTCCATACCAGTTGGATAATGAAGCTTTGGTTTTCCATTCGGTTTCACCGGTAGCCAACTTGTCTACCTTATTCTTGTTGAACGCAACGTTGAAGTTTGCCGATAGCTGGAAATCCTTTGTCTGAATGATTTTTGCATCCAAAGAGATTTCAACTCCCTTGTTTGAAGTCTGTCCCACATTTGTCATCTGACGGGAATAACCTGATGAATTAGGAATGATAGAAGGAACCAACAAGTCCTTGGTTGTATTCCAATACACATCAACCGTACCGCTCAGACGGTTTCTAAAGAATCCGAAATCCAAACCGATATTACGGGTTATTGTCGTCTCCCACTTCAAGTCTGGATCGTAAAGATAAGTTTGGTCTGCAAACTGATAATAATTATATTCCTCATTACCGAAAGCGGGAGCACTTGTTCCACTGTATACACGATAGATATTATGCCACAAATCATTACCAATACGGTTATTACCAGCCAAACCGTAGCTGGCTCTCAACTTCAAATCAGAGATGAACTTTATAGGCTTCATCCACTTTTCATTGGAAATTCTCCAGGCGATGGAACCTGCCGGAAAATATCCCCACTGCTTACCGGGAGCAAACTTGGTAGACCCGTCGGCACGAACCGTCAGAGTAGCATAATAACGATTTTTGTAATCATACAATGCACGTCCGAAGAAAGAAGCGGTTCTGTCGGGAGCACTTTTATAACTGGTGCTCTGATTGGGAGTCCCCAAAGCAAAATTCTCCAACGCTGCCTCTGCCGTTACAGAAACCGGAAAGAGCTTTGCACTCATAAACGTATTATCGTTCTGCGCATGGTTAATTTCCTGTCCCAGCATTACATTGACATTGTGAGACTTATTAAACGAGTTACGATAGGTCAGCGTATTTGCCAAACGATATGATTCCTTATGGGTTTTGGTACGTTTAGCAGAAGGCATATTATTCATACCGGCAGCAGAAGCCGTACTGGACAATGGACCGTAAAACTGATTGTCATTTGCATGAGTCGTGCTTATTCCATACTCGGAACGAAATTGCAATCCTTTTATCACATCCCATACCAAAGCAGCTTTCAGGCTGAGAGCCTGTTCGTCACGTTTTCTGTAATTCTGTTTATTCTCTTCCACCGGAGTATATTTCTGGTTCAGGGAATTTCCATCTCCATCCAGGTTTTCCTCGTCATCATCAGGGTCGACGGCAACTCCTGCCGACAACCCATTGGTAGGACGAAAACGAAGCGCAGTAACAATATTTGTCCCCGAAGTTCCGGCACCATCGATAGTACGCGTACGATAAGTTGCATTTGTTTCCAGTTTCAGATTCTTGAACAACTGATGATTCAATTTTAGATTAATGTTATTACGTGTCAGTCCCGAACCAATCAACTGTCCCTCGTCTTTATTGCGAGTATAACTCAAATTGAATTTGTTTTTTTCATTACCGCCATTAACGGTTATATTATAATACTGCGAAATAGGATTACCGCCTAGAATTTCATCCTGCCAATCAGTAGTGTTCGTGTATTTGTATAAATCAATATCATCATAGTAGCCGAAATTTTTGATAAAGCCCTCATCCGAACCTTTACGAATCATCTGATATTCATATTCGGCCATTACAAACTCATAGTTGTTCATTACCGGTATTTTACGTGCTAATGTACGCATCTGCAAATAGCTATTAAACTGTACGGTTGTTTTACCCATTTTAGGGTTTTTGGTGGTCACGATAACAACACCGTTTGCACCTCTTGCACCGTAGATAGCTGTCATTGACGCCTCTTTCAAAACATCAATAGATTCAATATCCGTTGGCGGAATACCGCTTAAATCATCTACCGGAAAACCATCCACCAAAAATAATGGTGAATTATCTTGGGTTATGGAACCACCGCCACGCACGCGAACACTGATTTCAGCATCCAACGCACCATCCGCAGTAGTAATCTGTACACCGGCCATCTTTCCGGCTAAAGCATCAGCCACAGAAGCCGAAGCAACTTTGGATATAGACTCGGATGAAACAGATGCAATGGACCCCGTTACATCACTACGACGTATGTTACCATAACCCAATACAACAATTTCATCCAATACATTTGCATCCTCACGCATAGTTATATCCAGCTTCTTACCCTGTTGAGCCCTTACTTTACGTGTCTCATAACCAATATAGGATATTTCCAAATTTACGTTATCTGCAACATCCAACGAAAAACTACCGTCAATGCCTGTAACTGTTCCGTTAGTTGTTCCTTGTTCTCTTATAGTTGCACCAATGATCGGCTCCCCCGCATCATCTACAACCTTACCAATGGCTTTAATTCGTTTATTCTTAGTCTTGTCCCCCGATTGTATCTTCTTTACTATTATTCGCTTATTCTGAATTTCATAAGTCAGATTATTTTGTCCCTGGAGAATTTGCTTAACGACATCATCAATTGTCGCTTTGTCCGTAGATATTGAAATTCGCTTATTCGTATTTACATCCGCAGATGAAAACACAAACGAGTAACCAGATTTTTCTTTCAATAGTTCCATTGCCTCTTTTACAGTTATTTCCCTATTTTTCAACGATATACCTTGAGAAGAAGCGGAAATATGAAGACAAAGAGCTACTGAGGCTATTAAAATAGCCTTACTGAAGTTTCCCATAAACGTTTTGAATTTTTAATTAATGAATAGAAATAAGGTTTGGTAATAAATTACCAAGTAAAGCTGACTTCCAGACTATTGTCCGGGAAGCAAAATGCCAACGTCAGCCGGAAAAAGTAAATTTCATACAACTCCTGTTTCTCATGTTTTATTTTTTAAGTTCAACATTAATATAGTATATATACACCGTTTTCGTATTTATAATTCATTTGCTGGGTCGAAGCCATCACATCCAGAATCTTATCAATCGTATTGCCCGAAATACCGAAGCTTCCATAAAAACGCTTGTTACGTAAAGAATCGGCAACTTCCACCTTGACATTATAGCTACGCATCAGCTTCTTGGCTATATCTTCCAGCAGCTCTTCATCAAAGAAAAGTTCGTCGTTAATCCAGACATTGGCTTTGGCAGCTTTCGTACTGCTTTTTACCATTTGTCCGGTCGCCTTATTAAGAACCATTTTCTCGTCCGGAGTCAGATAAAGTTCAGGCATTTCCCTGATACCGTTTCTCAAAGCAACTTTTCCTTCCATCAGATTTACCGTCACCTCTTCATCATCCGGATAGTTCCTGAAATTGAACTTTGTACCCAATACTCTCAAATCCAACTCTTTCGTGTCTACCTCAAAAGGTACTTCTTCGTTCTTCATCACCTCAAAATAGCCTTCTCCTTCCAAGCGCAACCGACGGTCGTCTACTCCAAAGCCTTGCGAATATATAATTTTCGACCCTGCGTTCAGCCATACCAATGTCCCATCCGGTAAATAGAGTTTTGTATGCGCTCCCATAGGCGCCTCTACAACCATATCTGCAAAGCTTTGTTTTACAGCCTGCTTTCCCTGCCAATACGCAGCAAATGGAATCATCAGAATCAGTACAACTGCCGCCACCCGCATAAATGTCTTCCACGAGAAGCGGAACATCTGTTTTTGTTTCTTCTCAGCCCCGACAATACGTTGCTTGAATAAAGAAAATGCCTTGTCTTTATCAAACTGCACAGCAGTATCAGCAACTCCTGAAGAAAACCAAACCTCTAACTTATTCCGTACATATTTCCGATTAGACTCAGACTCCAAACTCCAACGTTTCAGTTCGGCAAAAGATTCTTTATCCATTTTTCCCGAAAGATATCGAGTTATCAATAAATCTATATCAGTATGTTCTTCCAGTTGCATAATTCCGTTGCTTTATATATAAGACAAAAAAATCAAGAATGAGGGTAGTCGAAATTTTATATTTTTTCAGATATCCATAAAAATATAAATAATCAATAAATGCAAATAGTTGTCCAAACGCTTTTGAAGAAGAGATAAAGCATTCTTTATATGATACTTAACCGTATTGATGGAGATTCCCAACTCTAAAGCAATCTCTTCGTACTTTTTTTGTTCAAAACGACTTTTCTTAAATACGGTACGACATTCCACAGGCAGTTCTTCTATACTGCGGGTCAACTCATCTTCCAACTCCCGTTCGAGCAATACACCCAAGGGCTGATTCTCTTCCACAAAAACAGAATCAAGAAAATCCATATTTTCCGGTAACATAAAAGATGAGAAATGCAGTTCCTCACGATGACGCAAGGATTGCAATTCATTCAGACAACGATTACGTACAGCGCGCATCAGATAAGCACGGACAGAATACGTGATTTCTATCTCCCGACGATGCTCCCATAAATAAAATATAGCATCGTCCACCACCTCTTCCGAAAGAGCTGCATCATTCAATATCTGATTGGCAAAGCGACAAAGCAGGACATAATGGCACTCATAGATGTACTTAAATGCCGCCTCATCTCCTTTACGTAAATGCTCAATAATTAATGTGTCTTTCATAGCCGCCTCCATTTATAGGAGAGCAAAAGTAGTCAAACTTAGGTAACTACACAATCATTAAGAAGATTTTTCAGAAGCACGAATATGAATTAGCATATAACATAGAATATTTTCCACAAAGAAAGATGGCATATGAAAATGACTGATTATAATCATTTCATATGCCATCTTATTTTTTAGAACATCTGCCGAATACTCCTGAAAAGGAAAGAAACTTCGTCACAGGTTACTATGAAAAAAGCTTCATCCAGCAAAGTGAAAAATATCCTTATTAATAGGAACGTGCAAATATCACGCGGCAAGCAGACGGCTTGCCCGTAACCATACATTTGCCCGGCTCCTTGTCGCCCGGTACGAAAGAATCGAACGGAATACAGCGGATAGTGGCTTTGGTTTCTTCCTTAATCTTCTCCTCGGTTTCGGTCGTTCCGTCCCAATGAGCTAGAATAAAGCCGCCTTCTTCAATCTTTTCCTTGAACTCGTCGTAGCTATCCACCGTAGTGATACGGCTGTTGCGATAATCCAATGCTTTCTTATAAATATTCGCCTGGATTTCCTCAAGCAGGTCTTTTACGTATTCCTCGATACCGTCGCAAGAGCGGGTTTCTTTCTCCAGCGTATCGCGGCGCATCACTTCCATTGTATTGTTCTCCAAGTCGCGGCCACCCATAACCAAGCGGACAGGTACACCTTTCACCTCGTAATCGGCAAACTTGAAGCCCGGACGTTTGTTGTCGGCATTGTCGTACTTCACGGAGATGCCCATCGCTTTCAGTTTGGCTACGATGCCTGCCACCTTCTCGTCAATCTTAGCAAGCATTTCGGCATTCTTGTAGATAGGTACGATAACCACCTGTATCGGAGCCAAGTGCGGCGGAAGCACCAGACCGTTGTCATCGGAATGTGTCATGATAAGCGCACCCATCAAGCGGGTAGATACTCCCCAAGAAGTGGCCCATACGTATTCCAGTTTGTTTTCCTTGTTTACGAACTGCACGTCGAAAGCTTTGGCGAAGTTCTGTCCCAAGAAGTGTGAAGTACCACTCTGCAAAGCTTTGCCATCCTGCATCATCGCTTCAATGGTATAGGTGTTGAGAGCGCCGGCGAAGCGTTCGTTGGCCGACTTCACACCTTTGACAACGGGCACTGCCATGTATTTCTCGGCAAATTCGCTGTACACGTTCAGCATACGCACTGCTTCCTCTTCGGCTTCTTCGCGAGTGGCGTGAGCCGTGTGGCCTTCCTGCCACAAGAACTCTGCGGTACGCAGGAACAGACGGGTACGCATTTCCCAACGGAATACGTTTGCCCATTGGTTGCACAGGATAGGCAGGTCGCGGTAAGAGTTAATCCAGTTCTTATAGGTATTCCAAATAATAGTTTCCGAAGTAGGGCGGATGATAAGTTCTTCTTCCAGCTTTGCAGCGGGATCCACCACTACACCGCCACCATTCGGGTCGTTCTTCAAACGATAGTGCGTCACTACGGCACATTCTTTGGCAAAGCCTTCCACGTGTTCCGCTTCGCGACTGAGGAATGATTTCGGAATAAGTAAGGGGAAATAAGCGTTTACGTGTCCTGTTTCCTTGAACATATCGTCCAACTGACGCTGCATCTTCTCCCAGATTGCGTATCCGTAAGGCTTGATAACCATACATCCGCGCACAGCCGACTGCTCTGCCAAATCGGCCTTCACCACCAACTCGTTGTACCACTGAGAATAATTCTCACTACGTTTGGTAAGGTCTTTCAATTCTACTGCCATTCTATTTCGTTTTTAAAGTTTTCTATTCGGGTTCATTAAACGGAGTGCAAAAGTACAAATTTCTGTGCGAAAAGTGTTTATTGTGTAAACACTATTTTTTGCATACTTTATAAATGAGAACTTTTTTTCCTATTGCGAGTTATCATAATCAGTCGTTTACAAAAACAGGGGTTCACCCGCTATACTGCATGAGCAGGGAGTTGTGAAAGGTGAAGGGGTGGCTTGACATATTCCTATAAAACAAAAATCAGATAGAAATCTTGTGATGACTATCTGATTTTCTGTATGAACGGTAAGCGAGGTTCGAGCTTGTGAGGGTGTCAAAAAAACATTTGATGATTTCTTTTAGGCATGGAATTACACGGATTTTACGGAAAAAGAACAAAGAAAATCTATATTTTCTGTGTAATCCCGTGCCTAAAAAGAAACAAATGGCAAGCGAATTTTAGTTTAGACATATCCTCTTTCTGTGATTTAACTTTAGGATGATGCCAAGAATTAAAAATAACCAACTTCAAATACAGCTTTTCTTATTCTGTATCATTTCTTTAGATAAGAATGCCCGTTCTTGCGATGTCGCAGTAAAGAGGATTACTCATATCCTCTATAAGCAAGACGGGTTCTATAAGGTTACTTATCTTACGTCTAAGTTTCCATAATAGAGGGGTATCTTCAAAATAGTTGTCATCCAAATGCTCTACTACTACTGCAATGTCTATATCGCTATCCTCTCTGTAATTCCCCTTGCTATACGAGCCATAGAGATAGAGAGCCTTTAATGGTAATCTTTCTGCTACCATTTCTTTATATCGCTTGGCGAGGACTATAGCTTGTTCTTTATCCATGACTGTAATTCTTTAGTTTGGCTTAAAAGTCCTATACAATATTCCTTAGTCAGACTTTTCATCAATCTCTCTTTATAAGAGGGATAACGGGCTTCAATATTAAGTGGCTCAAGTGTATCAATGAAATCCAACTGTTCTTCTGATAGTTCTTTATCTAATTCTGTTCTCTCTGCTAATCTGGATAGCGAATGTATCTTTAAAGGTACTTCCACCAAACGATTAGCCCAATATGCCTTGAGTATTTTTTCTATCGTTTGGTGACACATGAAGCCCACATAGAGATAACGACCTGTAAGCAACATCGCATCTGCTGTTTCCAAGTCATAATCTGACATTTCAATCCAATAAGTTACTTTACCATCCATAATACAAAGGTAATTATTCCCTTTTAAATCACAATGATTTAGCTGTAACATTTAAAAAAAACAACAAATGATTCGTTGCTGTAACTCTGTTTGCTTATCAAGAAGATTTTCTGAATATACTCTTTATTGGGACAGATAATGTCTTTGATTTGTAGCATACCATTAAAATTGCAACACTCATACAGATGGGTATTCACCATTTGCTAAGGTTTTCCACTTGTAGCATACTACATTAATCGTTGCATTCATAAGATTTTAGTTGAGCTCATAGGGTCAACTGGGAGTTCAACTGCCATTGCCTAAAAACAAAAATCAGATAGAAATCTTGCGATAACTACCTGATTCTCATAGGAGCGGAAAACGGGACTCGAACCCGCGACCCTCAGCTTGGGAAGCTCTTTTTTAGTGCATCTATAATACTATATATCAAATATTTATTTTACATACAAAAACAATTTGCATACATTTTGCATACATTCTATTTTTAACCCTATTCAACAATGCTAATTCTACCCTTCAAATCCTCTGCTAAAAAACATTTCTTTAATACATTCCGCCTTCTCTTGAACATCTTGGCAACTCTTCCTATTTACAAGAATGTAGGAGCTTACATTCTTATATTCAATGTGTTCAAACATTTTCCTTCCGAATAAGTTCAAAGCTATATTTTTATATATTCTGAATCTTTGATTGTTTACTCTCCCTTCCACTTTATCACTTTCCATATCCATACTTTCTGCTCCATTTACAGCAAAAGAAGCATTAGGATATTTTTTGATTATCATAGGAATTACTGAAGCACAGGTAATAAATATTCCCATTGCTCCCTTGTAGCCGTGAACTTTAATAATCCTATTATATTTATTATCTAATTTCCTATCTCTTGCAGCATAGAATTTTATTGCAAAAACATCATCATAAGATTCTGCTCGGATGATATATTTTAATCTCTGATACTCTTCCGTCTTGTCCGTATAAAATTTATATATTAACGAGAAATCAAAAGCGTCCCCCTCTTTAGGAGACGCTTTCTGTATATATTTTAATTCAAACGGCTGTACCCTATCGAACATTTACATAATCATTTTTGCAGTGGTTGAAATAAAACAGCACGTTTCACTAACAATTCTTCCTCTACCAACTACTCCGCGTAAAGGAACATGCTTAACTTCACTCCTTAAAGTCCATCCTAACCTATCGCCTTTAGTTTTTACCTGACGATTTTTTGTAATAACATTAACTTTCTTGTTTTCTATAACACTTCCCATATCCTTTTGATACTATGATACTATAATATAAGAAAGAACGAACGAACAACATATCTTAAACACAACACCATTAACAACGCTATAAACATTGTTAATAACATCACAATTACAGCACTATTTTTGTATTATACTTCGTAATACAATATTTCGCTACAAAATAAGACATAAATAAGGATGTAACCAAAATGTGAGACAGATTTATTTATAATTTAGACTAATTATAAATAACAACATTTACGTTATGATACCCCGCCAGTAATACGGCGGGCGGGGTAAATAAACTATTTGTTTATTCTATTTTACATAAACCAAATGATGAAGCACATTTCCGCTTTTTGTATCAACTTCCGCCAACCTGACTGCCTAAAATCTTCATATTATAAATTTTCTTTTCCTTTACCTTTCCGCCTTTCAGTATTGTGACTTCCTGCCTCAGTTGTGCAACTTCTTTAAGTAATTTCTCATACGCTTCTGCAAGACGGAGCATGTGCTTCATCATTAGATTTACATTTTCATTCATTATATTTCAAATTAATAATTTGTGTCCTGTCGAAATAAAATATCAACAAATTTTATATTGAAAAAGTTTTATTTCAAAACATGTTTGTAAACATATATATTAAACAGCCTTTCTTCTCACACTGAATAGGTCTTGTATTTCTTCCACAGATTTGTTCAGAGCGTTAAATCGCCTTTGTAAATCCTCAAATTGCGCTTCATACATGACTACTGTCGTTTCATACATTCGCTTCCAGTATTCAGCAGTTTCCGGAGATGGCAAATCTTCCACATCTTTTTCAGACAAAGACGAATGTGAAGTTTCATTGTCAAGGAACATTGGACCTTTGCCGGTGAGGATGTAGTTGGCGTTGACTTTATACATTTGACAAAACTCTTGCAACGTGTTCATAGACACACCGCATATTCCACGTCTTATTTTAGACATGGTGGCCTTTGATAAATTTTCTAAAGTGTTCCACACCTTATAATCGGTAAGTTCCAACTTTTCTATCGTCTCTAAAAAACGATAAGTATAATCATTAAACGCTTCATTATTAATATCATGTTCGGCATTATTTTTTTCATTGCCCAAATAGATATATTTCATATTTGCATCTGGAAAACATTCTGCAAACTTAGATAAGAACTTCTTGCTTGGCTCTTGTATCCCCCTTTTTATTTTAGTGAACATAGCCTCTTTAACCCCAGTGCTCTTCGCTATATTATAGAAAGATACTCCCATCCTTTCGACTTCTTCTAGAAATCTTTTTGTTAAATCACTAAGATTTGCTTCGTTTTTATTTTTACTTTCCATTTTAGATAGTATCTTTGCATCCGTTGCAAGTAGAGCGGCAACAGACACATGATTAAACAATCGCCCTAACGTGGGCTTTTCTATATGGAAATCCGTTGCCGCTCTACTTTAGCAACGGATTTTTTTATTTTATAAAGTACAATCGGTTATTGTTTCCGCTTTACGAGCTACTGCGGAGGGCTATCGGGGAAAATACGTTCGACCAATAACAGATTTAAAACAACCTTCCGAAGCTTCACGGTGAAAGCCCGTGAGGGGATGCACGAAAGAAGGCAGTCGATTGAAATAAGCAGACTGGTGCGCAGGTGCAGGTTACGAGATAACCAACTCTGTAAAAGCTGAAAGCCGAGATTGGAAGCACCCAATTCAGAGCCGAGACGAAAAAGCCGAGATGACGGGCTCATTCTCTTGAATTATCCCCAAAACCGTAAGAGAGAAAAACACTCTCTACGGGTAAGGGGATGATTCACTCAATTCCCCTACCTCAAATCAAAGCAGGTTATTATTTATTAAGTTATATAACTTATTATAAACTATATATTCATTATAACTATAAACTTAATATTAATATAATTACAATGGAAAAAGTAAGTCTTAAATATGAAGCATATACAGACGGTAGTTGCGATAATCTTTCTCCTTATGGAGAAGGCGGGTCTGCTTATATAATACTTAAAGACGGTATAATAATAAAAGAATCCAAAAAAGGATTCGTTGGCACTACGAACAACCGTATGGAAATGCTTGCAATAATAAGTGCCGTAAAATCCGTTCCAAAAGGGGCTACATTAACCGTGTATACAGATTCTCAATATTGTATAACGAGCTTTACGAACTGCAAGAAACCCAAAAAGAACTTAGACTTAATAAACCTCTATCATCATTGCGCCGCATCACTCCATGAGATATGTTTTGTTTGGGTAAAGGGACACAGCGGCAATGAATACAACGAGCACGTTGACTCTTTAGCCTATTCTGCGTATGAGGAGATTATAAACAAATACAATCTCCCTAAAACAAGAGTAGGAAAAGGACGATGAATATTTAAAGGGGCAGCAATGGTCTGCCACCCCTTTGGGTCTTAACCTCTGCGAACCCTAATTACAGTCCGCCGGATTTTAATCCTGGTTGTGGTTTTGACCCTTACAGTAATTCTTGCCATAAGCGTTAATTATAATGTTAAACATTGGATAATCTCAGCCTTATCCGTCAGGCGATTTCCTTTCTCATGTTATGGCAACAGATTATAGAAATCGGGCAAGTATTACTGTTTTATATCAATTAATAAATTATATAGCAATGAAGAAAATAACAAAGATTGAGATTATAATGTCAGTAGATGAAGATGCCGATTTGTATTCAAGAGATATAACTTTAAACGGGGAAAAGGTTTTCCATGATGAGTTCAAAAGAAATCTCTTAAATACAAAAGACTTTATTCACGTTTTTACCGACAAACTAATTAGCGGCATTGAAAATGATTAAATACAGCTATTTTCACTATATTAACCGATTGTACAACATTTCAAAGAACGAATTATGAAAAATGAACCTAATTACACAATTACAATTTCCCGTAGATACGTTGAGGGAAAAAACAGCCTTAATGTAGAGAGAACCGTTACAAACGCCGAAGACGGTGAAGTAATATTTCATTCACTGCATGAAATTAGCAGCGACAGTGAAAAAGAATCACCTATTACGTTTCTTGAAAAACATTTAGGGCTGTACCCTCCCGAAAGCAAAAGCCAATGCAGATGTAATAGATGCCGCAATTTCAGTGATGGTTTTTACTTTCTCCGAAATGGGCGGTTCCACCGTTTTTTTAAGAGATTCAAGTTCAAGTTTTAGTCTCTCCAAATCATTTGAAAGTATTTTGTCTTGCATCTTAAATCCCCCATAGCGGTAGAATGTATCCAATTTTGAATTAAGATATATTTTACCGCCATTCTTATAACCTTCAATTTTAAGCATCCCCATATCTTCAAGTTCAATCATCACTTTTTCAAATTGCACCATACTGATATTAAGGTCTGGGACATTTTTATATTCAAAATAAAAACCATTTCCTTCTTTATTAAGAAGTTCATGCACTATTTTATCCTTTTCCTCCGGCATTATTACCTTAGGATGCTCCTTTCTCCCCTTCGATGCTGTCCTAAACTCAAACATAACAATATATTAATCAGAGTTTTACTAAAAACATGTTTTATAACATATAAAATACTAACTAAAAAAGAAAGTATTTCTTTGTGCTTTCTAAAATAGATAGTATCTTTGCACTGTTGTTAATCAACAACGTTATTTTTTAAAGTAAATACAAAGATAAGAAAATAAATAAAGAAAGCAAATATGAAGTACGATTTATCAGACATAATGAAAAAGGCTCACAACTTCTACAAGACCGGAAAATACACCTGGTCTGAAAGCTTGAAAAAGTCATGGAAGATGGCAAAGTTTTCTGTCCGCGTAAAAGAGGAAATATCCAATATGGTAGACTATAAGTCTGCTGACGACAAAGCGTTCACTAATAGATTAAGAAAGGAGAATGAAGGCTATAAGCCGGCAAAAAGAAGCGCCTATGATAATTTCAATGCTCCGGCTTCCGTCTATTATACTTCTAACAACAGAGGGCGTTTTGGCTCTTGTTTCGTGGGTGATTAATACAATTAGCACATAAATATGAATGACATCAAGACAATAGCAGTAAAGAAAATATCTCCATCCGACACATTAAAAAGTATAAAAGTCGGTGACACAGTAATTATAAAGGACAAGCATATAAAACCCAATGTAGCCCGCTCTACCATGTCCAGACTATCTAAAAACGGATATAGCTTTTATTCGACAAGCTGCCCTGAAGGGTTGATAGTAAAACGACTTAAATAATATCATTATGAATATCAACAGAATATCAAAACAGACAGCCATGTTTGCAATAGGATTTATCGGCTTCTTATTCCTTCTCGGCATCGCAGGTAAATCAGATTATAATCAGGAAGTCATATACAACATGACGGAAACGGCTTACAATGTTATTGTAGATTCTCTCGGAGAAGGTTGTAGCGATACTCAAATCGTAAAGACTTATTTAAATAACAAAGAATATTACGACAGTCTAAGTTGGTAGGTTATGGGAAGAACGAAATCTGTAGGAAAGGTAGAGCCGGTCAACAAACTATGGCTCTCCGCTAAGGAAGCAATGGCATACTTAGGATGCAGTGATAAACTGTTGGAAAAACTAAGGAACAATGCCGAAATATCATTTTCTAAATATAATAACCGTACCATTTGGTACGACTTGAAAAGCATTGAAAGGTTTATAGAAAGAAACCGCGTTGTGTGAACAACGCTCCTTCCTCTTAGCTCAGCCAGGCAGAGCATCGCTATGGTTACTTGTTCGAAGGTTTAGTATCCGGTAATTTCCGGTTAGCGAAGGTCGCACGTTCGAGTCGTGCAGAGGGAGCATTATAGGCGAAACCGATGAGCCAAACATTCGGGATGGGAGACTTAACCCTCAAAAATGAAGTCGTGTTCAGGGCACGTAAAATTAGCCTGCGCTGATAAGCAGTATATCTATATATACACATAGCTGAGGCGATGTATAGCGTGCAAGCAACCGATTGCGAAGACTGTTCATTGAGAGGTGAATACGAGCATAAGGCAGCAGCGTGATTAAGTTAATGAACATACTACAATAGTAGTCTATGTATCAGCGCGGAAAATCGTCCGTTGACCGTTAAAGTATGATGTTTGGGCGTCATTATCGCTGGTACTATTATATACTCCCTTCCCGTCAAATTCGGGCACGCTGAAAGCTAAACACGTATTGTTGCGTTGAAGGGAGCCAATATTTATTAATCTTTAAATATATAGAATTATGATTGGGAAAAAAGTAATTATTAGAGCAGACAGAGCGGGCGTATTTTACGGAGTATTGAAAGAAAAAAATGGTAGTGAGGTTACATTGACAGACTGCCGAAGATTGTGGTGTTGGTATGGGGCTGCATCTATCAGCCAATTAGCTGTTGAGGGAACGAAAAGACCTAATGATTGTAAATTTACATTAGTTGTACCGATAATCTCTATTTTGGGGGTTATAGAAATAATTCCTTGTACAGATGAAGCGATAAAATCCATTGAGGAGGTAGCCGTATGGAAGAACAGATAAGAAAGTTTCTTAGTATATACTCTGGCTCTGGCTCTGGCGATGGCTATGGCTCTGGCGATGGCTCTGGCTCTGGCGATGGCTCTGGCTCTGGCGATGGCTATGGCTCTGGCTATGGCGATGGCTATGGCTCTGGCGATGGCTCTGGCGATGGCGATGGAATTAAAACATTCAATGGCGACAAAGCATATATCATTGATGATATTCCTACAATTATCAAGCATGTTCATGACAATGTAGCTAAAGGATATATACTGAACGATGACTTTACATTGACTGAGACATTTGTTGCAAAAAGGAATGGGAAATTCGCTCATGGAGAAACATTGCACGAGGCCTTTGCTTCGCTTCAAGAAAAATTGTATGACGATTCAACCGAGGAGGAAAGGTTGGAAGCTTTTAAAAAGCATTTTCAGGACTTTACTAAAAAGGTATCGGCTAAAGAATTGTTCCATTGGCATCATGTGCTGACCGGTTCGTGCAAGCAAGGAAGGCTGTCATTCTGTGCCAATAAGGGAATAGACATTGACAATGATACTTATACCGTACATGAGTTTATAGAATTAACTCAATATTCTTATGGCGGTGATATAATCAGAAAATTGAAGTAATATGTAATTATCCCGTGGCTCTCAATAGATGTTTGAGAGTAGTAAGGTAACCATCAGAACGCTCACGGGAACGAAAACGTAATTATATGGAACTAAAAGAATTAACCAATAAGATTTGTGATTTATTTGGATGTGCTAATGTCAGTACATTACCAGATAAAATAATGTCTTCCTTGTTTTCTCAGAACGCACCTTTGCTATTCGAGAAGTATAAGGAGTTGTGCCCGGATTTAAAGATTGATTGGCTTCAAAAAGTCTATCAATTTTACCATGCTGACAGGAAAGAAAAAAAGCAAGATTATACTCCTGTTTCCCTCGCTAAACTTGTTGCTTATTTAAGTTGTACTTCGTCAGAAAAAATAGTTTATGACTGTTGTTCGGGTTCCGGTGCACTTACGATTCAAAAATGGAGTATCAACCCAAATTTAAAATTCGTATGCGAAGAGTTAGACGAAAAAGTAATTCCTATTCTTCTGTTTAATTTATGTATTCGCAATATTGAGGCAACGGTTATCAATAAAGATATTCTGACAGGAAAAGTTATTTGTTCATACAGAACAATTAAAGGCTCTACTTATTCATCTGTTCAACGGTTAATGTTCTCAGAAATGGAGCTTTTAAAGGCGGATGTAGCAATTTCCAACCCGCCATTTAATTTAAAAGTTCCTGTATCTGAAAATATAATTAAAGCTTTACCTCAGAAATACACTTGTAATTTTTCTTTTGTGGCGCATTGCTTGCAAAGGAGTGAAAGATGTGCGTTGATTCTTCCCAGAGGTGTGCTTACAAGCAAAGAAGAGAAAGAGTGCAGGAGATACTTTATTGAGAAGGGATGGCTGCAAGCTGCTATTTCTTTGCCGGAAAAGATGTTTGAGTCTACCTCTGTAGCGACTTGCATACTTTTGTTTGATAAGAAGAAAACGAGTAAAGATGTGATGCTGATTAATGCGGAGCAAATGAAAACTGTTGAAGTGCGGGAACAGCGTGGAGAAGGTGAAGCATCACACTATAATCGTATATATAAAAAGGAATTTAACACCTTTTCGGACGAACAATTGGTTGCTATATGTGAACTTCTACATAAGGAACAGGAAGGTTATTCAAAGAAAGTGTCCATAGAGGAGCTTTTGAATCATAACTACAATCTTGATATTGGCCCATATCTTCCAATTTATATGGAAGGTACACTTCATCGTGATTTTAATGCTATTATAGCAGATATTAACCGTGTTATCCGTGAACGTAATGTAATAAAAGTGACGGTTAATAAAGTGTGGGCTGAGAAATTGGGGCTTACAGAAATTATAAGAGCGTGTGAAGCATCTAATGAAGTAGTAAAGGCGATGAATGAAAGTTTTGCATCATTCAAGAATTACGAAGTAAAAGAGAAAATTATTGAAAACAAATATATCCAATCTTCCGCTTCAAAAATATTTTGCATAGAAAATACAGATAAAAAAATATTATCGAGCATCATGCCTTTTTTCATGAATATGTATAAGCAGCATATTTATTACTTAAATAATGAAGAGAATAGACTTCTTGCAGAACTTAGAGATTCAATGCTTCCATTTCTTATGAATGGAAAAATAGAGTTTAATGACAAAGAAACAGCCTGTAAGGGTGGATAATTCATGATAGCTTTTAATGTAAACAGTCCCGTCCACGTGCTGGTCGGGAAACACTGCGACATGGCGGAATGGTAGACGTAGCACTCTATGATAGGAATGTCAAACCTTAGATGTGCGGAGCTTGACAACTCGTCCCGGTTCGAGTCCGGGTGTCGCAACATCTTCACTACAGATGAAGTATTTGTTTAGTCGTAGCCGGGCGGTCTGTGAAGATAGTCCGGTTTTTCTTGAGACCAATTAATAACAATCATATGAAAACATTACAATTAAGTGAACAAAAAGCCCGTGAACTATATCGGAGCGGTTCAAAAAAACTAAAAACAGTATTGGAAGAATCCTTTGGAAAAGATTTCTTTTCACAAGACGTTACAGAAAGAGTGAAAACCTACCTTGATGCTTGCCACGAGTTGGGAAGGGAACCACTCGATGAGAAAAAGCTATTGGAATTAGGCTTAACGGAACACGATATTGCTTACCAAAAGCTGACTCTAATTATAGAAGCCCTAAACGAAGGTTGGAAAGCTGATGTATGCGATGCAAACGTGAGACGCTGGTATCCGTGGTTCGAGCCTAATGGGTCTCCTTCCTCTTTCGCTTTCTGCGTTTCGTGTTACGATGCTGCGTTTGCGCCTGCGGGTGGCGGGTCTCGCCTTTGTTTGAAAAGCGAAAAGCTTTCCAATTATTGCGGGAAGCAATTCATTGATTTGTGGAAACAATTTATTCTATAACCCTATAAACTTACAATTATGACTTTAAATGTAGATAAAAAGAACGCTTTAAAGGCTTGGAGAGAAGCGGACAATAAAGGAAAGCAGATGCTTGAAAATCTATACGGCAAAGAAATATTTGCCAATCAAAACGTAATGGATAGAATCAAAACGTTTGAAGACGCAATGGAAGAAACAGGAAGAAAAGGTGTCCCTAATTTTTCAGATTTACCCAAAGACATGCGCAGGCATTTCATTGCGTTATATAAAATGGAAGTTATTACGGAAGCTCTGAATGAAGGCTGGAAAGCAGACTGGGATAACTCGGATGAGAACAAGTATTATCCCTATTTCATTATGTTTCCTTCCTCTTTCGCTTTCTGCGGTTCGGATTGCGGTCGTGCGTCTGCGATTGCGGGTAGCGGGTCTCGCCTTTGTTATAAAACACGCGAACTTGCGGCATATTCGGCAAAACAATTTATTGACATTTGGAAAGACATCCAGATAGGATAAGCATACAAAGGTCGTCTGCCCTTGTCTCCTTCCTCTTTCGCTTTCAACGATTCGAATTACGATAATGCGTATGCGAATGCAGGTAGCAGGTCTCACCTATGTTGTAAAACTTCAAAGGGCAGAAACCTCACCTCTTGGTGGAAAACAACAATTCAAACGGTGTTGGTAGGTTTAACCCGAAAACTCTTATTAGAAAACAAAGGCTATGAAACGCTTTGGGAATTTATATCATCGCATCTATGATATAGAAATTAATAACAATCATATGAAAACATTTGAAGAATTAAAAGAAGAACTCTTAACCCGCGCTAAAAATGCTGGCGCATGCCAATCCGGCTACGCAATGGGTCTAAGAAGCAATACGAAAGCCGACCTGCTAAAAGCCATTACTGAAAATTGGTTTTGGGTTTTGAGGAATGCAAAAATTATCGATGCTGAATATTTGGAAGATAACTTCACAGAAGAAGAATTATCGCAAGCCGGTATTTATACCAAGAATACCCACGAGGTTAGAACAGCCTCATTTGCCTGCGGCAGTGCAACGGTGAAAGCCTACGGCAGTGCAACGGTGAAAGCCTGCGGCAGTGCAACGGTGAAAGCCTATGAAAACTCCTATGTAGAAGATTGTACAGGTAATATTAGACCGGAATCTGATTACGCAATAGTCAAAGATTACCACAACCATAAGATATATATCAAAAAGGAAAATTTGAGATTATAGAGGTTTGGCCTATGCCGCATCAAAGGTAGTGCTATTACCGTACTAAAAGCCGTGAGAGAAGCGAAGTGCGCACCGCTTCCCTTTAACCTTGTACGGGCGGTTTAAAAACACAATACAATGGAAAATGAACTTGAAGAACTGTACAAGGAGCTGAACGAAGTCAAAGCTTGCGATTTGGACTATCTTCCCAAGTATGGGTATTCTTCAAAAGAAGAAATCATTCAGCTTATAGAGGAAGACATTGAGGAGTTGCGCGCAGAGATGGAATGTAACCAATACGATTACACTCCTGCTGAACTTGAAGAAGAAAGAACTAATCTCTGCCTTAGTCAGGGGTTATCAAGATATTGTTGAATTAAAAATTTATCATATTATGGGATTAGAAAATTACGAAGTGCTTCCTGTAGAAGCGCAGGATGTACAAATCGTACAGGTAGATGCGGTTGAACGCGCCAGTGTTGACAGTCAAGTGGCAACAGCTAAACAATATCCAAGAAGTATTAAAAGATGCGTTGACAATTCTATCGCTATAGCAACAATGGATGTTGAGACGGCGCAAAGCTGCGGGTATGCGTTACCTCGTGGTGGGAAACCTATTACCGGCCCATCTGTGCACCTCGCCAAGATTATTGTATCTAACTGGGGGAACATAAGGACAGAAGCCAAGGTGGTTCAAATCACCGATAAGCAGATAATCAGTAGAGGAACCTGCTGGGATTTGGAAGCGAACGTAGCTTCCGCCTTTGAAGTTCGCAGAAGTATTGTCAATAGCAAAGGACAACGTTTTTCTGATGATATGATTACCGTTACTGGGAATGCAGCAAACAGTATTGCATACAGAAATGCGGTGTTTGCGGTCGTTCCAAAAGCGGTCGTTGAGAAAGTTTATAGGGCTGCGCAAAAGTTCATCACTGGCGATTTGTCTGATGAAGAAAAAATAATCAAGAGAAGAAAAGGAGCAATAGATTTTTTATTTGACGAATACGGAATTACAGAAGAGGAAACAATCAAGTTGTGTGGTAAACAGACAATCAATCAGATTAAAGCAGATGAAATCGCGCTACTTCTTGGAATTGTTCAGTCCCTGAAAGACGGAGATACTACTGTTGATGAACTTATGAAACCAATCAGAGGAAGTAAGGAAGCAAAGAAAGAAGCTATGAAAAAAGCAATGAAGCCAGTAATTGATAAGACAACAGGTGAAATCTTTAGCCAGCCCGCACAATGATAGAACAAGGTTCAAAGGAATGGCTGGTGTCCCGCTTGGGAAAGATAACTGGTAGCCGCATTGGTGACCTTATGACAAGCGGAAAGAGAGGGGAATTGTTTGGAAAGACAGCCCTTTCCTATATATATGAAGTCGCAGCAGAACGTAATATTCTTCCTAAATATATTGAAGATGATTATCTGTTTGAGATATACCAAAACCAGGTAAGCATCAACAACAAGTTTATAGAGTTTGGGCATGATAATGAGGATTTCGCAGCCGAATGTTATCAGCTTGTTACCGGATGCGAACTTGAAGAGTGCGAAAGCATACAACATCCTACAATACCTTATTTCTCAGCTTCTCCCGACCGGATAGCGATTAGGAATGGCACAAGAAAGGTGGTAGAGGTGAAATGTCCTTTGCCTAAAACATTCATAGAATACATGGCAGAGGTTAAGGATAACAAAACTCTGAAAGCTGTTAATCCTAAATATTTCTACCAAGTACAAGCGGAGATGTCTTGTACGGGTTTGGGCAAAGCCGATTTTGTCGTTTTCTGCCCGTTCTTGAAGCATAGCATTCACATTGTAGAGATAACAAGAGATGAAGCTGTAATAGCCGAATTTGAGAAGCGTATAACCGAAGCAAATAAAATTATTAATCAAATACTCAATAAGAAATGAATTTAACCGGAAACGTAAATTTGCTAAAGCTCGAAAAAGCGGGCATAGCAACAATCAAGAATAAGAAATGCGTTGTCATTCCTATAGAAGAAAACGACCTTTATGTAAGTATGGACGAGAACCTGAAAGCAAAAGCCGTCTATCTTAACGTTAATATTAATGAGCGTAGAGAGCCGAGCCAATACGGCAATACCCATTACTGCAAACAATACTTATCAAAGCAGTATAAGGATGCGAACAAGGCAGAAGCAGAAGCCAAGTCAAAGGTTTACCTGGGGGATTTCAAGCCTTATGAATTTGAGGGTTCCGGGAATGCCGCAGCTACGGTGGAAGCGCCAACCTTACAGACCGACGGGGAAGACGACCTCCCGTTCTGATGTGTAACCTATAAACATATAATATCATGCTATACGAATTTAAGCTAAAAGTAAACAAGGTTAACGAGAAAGGTGATGAAAAAGAAGTCACCGAACATTACATAACTGATGATGAACTTTTCGGTCATGTGGAATTGAAAGGCAATGAACTGTACAATGGCGATTGTGATGTTTTCGCAATCAGCCGAAGCAAGATACGTGAGATTGTCAACGAAAAGCAGGAAGATGAGTTCTTTTATAAGGTTACTCTTGTTGAGATTTTCGTAGACGACAACGGAAAAGAAAAGGAGAATAAATACTATGTTCTCCTTTCGGCAAAAGACATGGACGATGCCAACAAAAAGGCAGCGGAATACATGAAACAGGGGCTTCAAGATATGAAACTGGACGCTATTGCAAAGACAAAGATTTTAGACTTGATATAATTAACCGAAAGCCCTCTGCTCACGCAGAAGTCCCGTGAAAGGTTCGGGTTAAGTGATTTAATTTCAGCTAACAGTTAACTATCCCGGTGTGGCTTGACCGCCTATCCGGGAGCGATAGCCTGTGAAGGTCTTTTTGGGAAATAATTTTATCCATACAATCTCGCCAAGCCCAACCAGGGTTACGCCAATGGCACTGTATACGGGGACTGACGAGAAAATGGGGAATATGGTAGCGTTGAACGTATTGGGCGGTTATTCTTTTTGATTGCCAATTATTTTGTTTTAAAATTAGTATTAGTTATTCATTAGTTTATTATCCTTTACCATCCAGCAAAATAACGTGTTCTGTTCGATTCGGAACTTCCCCACTAACTACAACTCATTATGAAACTTACAATAACCAAATCCGAAGGTGCAATCATTCAGAAGCTTATCGCAGACCGAAAGTCAGACATTCATAATTTTGGAGGTGACAGCAAGCAGGCAGAGCGTCTAAGTAAGCTGAACAAGAAGATTGCAAGGCAGATAAAGAAACAATACAAGACATGAGTCCTTACGTAATAACTTCTGCGGTTCTTATTACCTATGACGGAAAGAAGATACCGTTGGAAAACATAGAAAGTGGAATAATGACCCGACCTATCCAGTTGACTAAGGAGAGGATACTCGATGTTTTCTCCATGATGAAAGATAAGCCGGTGGATGTGGAACTTAAAATCAAATATATATGAAGAAAAAAAGAGAGTATATTACAATCACAACCGAAACGAACATATATATAGACGATTATCTCGATGATTTTATGACCGTCGCCTCTGATGAAGATTTGATTGAAGAAATAGAAAAACGAGGGCATGTGGTATATAAAAAAGGAATTCCCATTACTCCTTTTGGAGAGCAACCTATTGAATTTAACAATCCAGCCGATTTAAAAAGGCACTTATGCGACATAGCTAATGCCGGCTATTGTATATCCAATGAAGAACTTATCAATGAAATAAAATTAAAACTACCATAATTTGCATGAGACATTTAGAAGACAAACTCCAAAAAGCTTGCGTAAAGTGGTTTAATTACGCATATCCTAAATATAGACTAACTCTCCATCACTCTCCAAATGGCGGAAAACGCAATTCAATTGAAGTTGCAAAGTTCAAGCAGATGGGCGTTCGTGCAGGATTCCCCGATTTGATACTTCTTATACCGAATAAGTTTTATCCTTTCTGTGGGGTAGAATTAAAGACTAAAACAGGCAGGCAGTCGGAGAATCAGAAAGCCTATCAGAAGGAGTTTGAAAGTATCGGCGCCAAATATGTCGTTGTCCGGTCACTTGATGAGTTTATAAAAGTTGTAAACGATTATTTGAAAGATGTATGACAATGGCAAAAGATAGCTTTATACTATATAAGTCTTTCTACAAACCTATATCAAGATTATCAGACAAACAGCTTGGACGATTATTCCGTGCAATTTTCAAGTATCAACTTGGCGAGGAGGTTACGGTAGAGGAGGACATTGAAATGGCATTTGGTTTCTTTATCAACCAATTTGAGATAGACGAAACTAAATATCATGGCATTGTCGAGAGAAACCGGAACAACGGGCGTAAAGGTGGTGCTCCGATTGGGAATAGCAACGCAAAATCGAAACGACCCAAACAACCCAGTGGGTTAAATTCAACCCAAACAACCCAAAACAAGCCTAATGAAAATGATAATGAAAATGATATAGAGAAAGAATCTCCTAACGGAGATAAGAAAGCGATTCCCAAAAACAAGGAAGTTGATTTGTCTTTTGTTGATGAGGATTTTAAAGATGCATTTAGGGAATGGCTTGAATATAAGCGCGAGCGAAGGGAAAACTATAAATCTGCTAAGTCGCTAAAAATGTGCTATAATCATCTATTAGAGTTAAGTGACAACAACCCCCAAAAAGCAAGATGTATTGTTGAGCAATCAATAGCAAACAACTATTCCGGATTATTTGAACTAAAAAATTATGGAAAGAATCGGAAACTTGATACTGAACCAGACAAAAGCTCCGCCGGTATCAAATCAATCGTTTTCGGCAAATAAGGCTAATCAGAAGCAATGGAGCAGGGAACAGGCTGACATATATTGGCGTAATCAACTCGTTGCATCTATGAAAACAATCTCGCCAGTCTTTATGGTTGATGATAGTAATCGCCAATTATTGAAAGCCCTTTATCAATGGGTTTGGGGGATTCCCGGAGTATTGGATGTAAGCAAGGGATTATTATTACACGGCTCTATCGGAGTGGGCAAGTCCACTTTGCTGAAAGGGCTACAGAACTATGCGGCAAAAATCGCCCGTTATTGTATTGGCGGCGCGGATGCTGGATTGACCTTTCAGTTTACCAGTGCTGCCGAGATTGCCTTACAGTTTGCCGAGAAAGGTATTATCGGGTTGAACCTATACACAGATAGGTCATGTATGCACAATCTTGCCATTGACGAAGTAGGACGGGAGCCTATGGATGCCAAACACTTTGGTACGGGCATAAATGCCATTCAGACCGTTTTACAACTTCGTTATGAGCAGCGATATAATTTCTATACCCACATGACTACCAATCTTGACCCGGACAAGGAGTTCTCTCAACGGTATGGAGCCTATATAGCCGACCGGGTGAAAGAGATGTTCAATGTGGTTAAAATTGAAGGTGAAAGCCGAAGATAGATGGCAAAGACAAAAGAACCCCTACCCCCCGTCCACTGCCGCCAATGCTCATACGCCACAGACTTTATCGAGAACTCATGCTTTTGTAAAATTAGAAGCCATAGAGTGTGCGCTTGTGGCAGATACGGCAGGATATGCGAGAAATTCAAGAAAAAATGATTATGGACATAGAGATTGAAAAGAAAATCGAACAATTGGAGTGGCAGCGTGACAATGCAATGCGTATACGCTGCCCGTTGGTGGCAAGGAAGTATCAGCGCATGATTGATGAACTTGCAAAAGAGAGCAGAAACAAGAATATGAACAAGGCAGAACAGGCAAGGCAATGACTACCGACACGGCAAATCAGATAATCAGCAAATATGAGAGCCTTGTAGTTCTGTGCACCTACAACATATTGCTCACGAACGACATTTGTTGCGGGCAGGTTATCGAGTGCCTGCATGCAATGAAAAGAACGCCTTATTACAAATAGGCATTCAAGCGGTATTTGAATGATGCCGATAAGGCAAGAAAGGAATACGAGCGTACTGTAAACAGCGTTATCGGTTCAGACCGGAGCGAGTTTTTCGCCGACTGCAACGACAAGTATACGGAAGAAGTGAACAAGCACGTGGATATGTTGTATTGGCAATTCAAGCAGGTTCTTGACGATAACGGCATATCCCATTCCGCAGAGATTGCAAGGTTCGAACTTGCAAGGACATTGTGTGATTACGCCTGCATCCAGTTTGACGAAAGGATTAAAGAGCTTCGGAAGAAAGATGCACGGTTCAACGGGTTCACGTTGGAATATTTGAAGCTTTCAAATGTGGCAAGGATGATGAACCTTGCTTCCGATAGTTTGAAAATCGGGAAAACGGTCAATATGAACACAGAGCGGTGTACGGCGGCGTTTGATGTGCTGGTAAGAAAACTGTCGGATGCGGATAATATTGCCAACGCGATAAAAGTTTAGTGAGATGAAACCTATTTATAACCTTATAACCCTCCTCATGGACTGGCTTTCGGTAGAGGTCGGAGTGAATGAAGAGTGGTTCTGAACAAAGACATCATGGTGCAAGATGTGTGTTTCGGAAGACAATCGGGAACGGAATAAAAGGAAGGAAAACAAATGAATATAAAAGACGGCTGGTTCGTAAGCTCGATGGAAATGACACGGCAGTACATTAAAGAAAAAACTGGGAAAAAGGTTGCGCAAATACCCATTCTCTTGGATTCTCCGAATAAGAGATATTATATAACTGATAGTGGCGATGTATTTTTTTGTAAAGAAATTGCTAATAAATGTTTTATAATTCCCAAACATCATGACAAAAGAAAGTTGTCAGAAAAGTTTGTAAGATTATCTATCGGGGCAAAAAAAGAGATACATGTAACAGTAGCACAATGTGTGTATAATGCCTTTAAAGCTCACAAATGGTTAGATTTAAGGCCTAAATATAAAAACGGTAATAATGATGACTATACGTTATCTAATTTGTATATACCTAATGAAAAAAATGTCATTATAGATATAAGCGTAATGAACAGCTGTACTTCGCTATATAAGAGTTCTTTTAAACGTATATGTATCTATTTATCATTTAGTTATGGATTATCAATGCAGGATTCAGAAGATATAGTTCAGGATGCATTCGTCTTTGTGACTTGTAATAGAAGCAAGAGTGATATATTGGCTACTTGGGTATGGTATTGCAAAAAGAGAGCTGTGGATTATATTAACCATATAAAAAAGTTTTTTGAACTCAATTTTGATATTTATTGTCAAAATAATGAATTTGAATTTCCAATATTCGGTTTGCTAAAAGTAAAAAAAGATAGAGACATAATGGCTATGCGATATAATGGTTATAGTAATGAGGAGATAGCAAAATCATTGAATATTAGCAAAGGAAATGTCGAAGCCAGGATTTCACGGTCTATCGCTTTGATAAGAAATATTTTAAAAAGAGATATAGCGTATTATGAAAAAAGAAGAAGTATTTAGTCTTTTCAAGATAGAGGATTTGAACGAGTTACCCAATGCAGTAATGCGCATTATCGAAGGAGATATTAGAGAGCGTAATATAATCTATCACGAGTTAATGCGAATGAATGGTTATGATATGTCGTATGATTGGTTTCAAGAATTGTATGAAAACGAATTATCGGAGCGAAAACAAAAGAAACAGGATTTTACGCCGAATACTCTTGGAGTTTTGTGTTCCAAACTCACAGGGCAATTAGGTTCAATTCACGAACCGACCGCCGGCAATGGCTCTATGATTATTGCAGATTGGTGGCAGCGTTGTCGCAAATTTCTTCCATATGAGCATTTTCCATCTCAACACATAGTGACATGTTGGGAGTTATCATCACGTTCTATTCCAATACTACTATTAAACCTTTCCATTCGTGGAATAATGGGATATGTGTATCATGGAGATGTGCTTGAAAATATTGTAAAGCAGAAATATATACTACTGAATGCCCACGATGACACATTGGGATTTTCGGATATAATAAAAGCTAATATAAATGATAAAATAGTATGCAATAATGAAATTGAAAGAAGTATATGAGGCTTGGTTACCTATAAAAGAGAGACAAGTGAAAGCGTCTACATTGTCTGTTTATAAGATGATATATACAAATATCTTAAATCCGATAATGGGCAATGAAGATGTTGAAAATCTCAATAAAAAAACTATTGTTCCATTTATTTACAAATTGATGGAGAAGGACGGGCAATCGTCAAAATACTGCAATGATATTTTAATTGTATTAAAAATGCTCATACATTTCGCTTCCGAAGAATTTGAAATAAATGTACCAGATACTCGCTGGAAAATGACGTGGCCTACTAAAGCTAAAACAGGCGTATCTAAAATAGAAAGGTATACAAATGCTGAATACAAGAGAATAGTAGATTATGCCATAGAGAACCCGTCACCTCGCAATCTTGGAATACTGCTTACTATCTGCACAGGAATGAGAATAGGCGAAGTATGTGCTTTGCAATGGAAAGATGTTGATTTAGACTGCAAAATGATTCATGTAAATAAAACAATGGAGCGTATTTATGACCCTGATACTAAAAAGACGTGGATTGAAATAGGCACTCCTAAAACCACATCATCTGATAGGTACATTCCTATTATGAAAGGTATTCTTTCGATAGTGAAAAGGTTTAAATCGGTAAGTAATGATGATTATTATGTCTGCACCTGTTCGGATGCTCCTATTGAGCCTCGTACATTTCGGAATTATTACAAAGCTTATATACTTGAAAAAGTCAAATTAGACCACTGTATTAAGTTTCATGGACTAAGACACACATTTGCTACAACTCTCATTGAAAATAAGGTGGATATAAAAACGACATCATCTATTTTGGGGCATTCAGATGTTAGTACAACTCTTAATATATATGTTCACCCTTCAGACGAAGCTAAGAGAGATGCTATGAATGTGGGGCTGAAAAGAATCTTTAAATGACTAACACAATAGAGATAATTCAAAACTGATTGGAAAGGGAATAAGATATGAAACAGACAATAAAAGAAGCAGCAAGGGAAGCAATTCATAAGCATTATAATTGTAATGGGACCTATCCATGTTCAGAACGTGAATATTGCGAACATTGTAACGGTCATAATACAGCATTCGATTGTTGCGAATGTGGTGCAGATGAATTTAAAGAAGGATTTATTGCTGGTGCGAACTGGCATATCAACAGCGTGTGGCACAAGACTAAAGATGAAGTGCCACAAGCTCATGGAGAATACGAAAATGAACATTATCCGCAGATACCATGCCTTGTATATGGGAAATTAAGCACTGGAACTGGTTACGGTGTCCGCTATTGGAATGTAACAGAGCAGTGCTGGGACGATGAAGAGTGCGATGATTACGAGTGTTCCAAAGATGCAATTGAAGAATGGGCGTATTTGGATGATTTAATACCTAATAAAAAGCAATGATTATGAAATCAAAACAAGTATTATCAGTCGAACAGATGATACATTTGCAGGAGCTTGGACTGGATACAAGCGATGGAAGCATGTGTTTCGAGTGGAATGAATCAGATGCAGACAACATGGTTGTAACCTCTCCGGATGCCGATACGAATTACGACTATTATCATGAAACTTATACCTTGCAGGACATTCTTGACAAGCTGCCGCCTGTCATAAAAAAATATTTTTGTCTTTCAATCAGAGTTAGTGAATACAAGAAAATGTGGCATGTCGAGTATGAGGGAGCAGGATGTCTTTTATCTTATTTTCATTTAAAAAATCTTATTGATGCAGCCTACGAGACGCTTTGCTGGTGCGTTGAAAATGGATATATCGGAAAGGAGAATAACTATGAATGATGAAGAAATACGGAATTTAATCAAGATTCAGTTGCGACATCTAAGTAAAGAACTGTTGATAGACGCTCTTACTGATATTTGTATGGCAAATCCTGTATTTAGAATGACAAACGTTTTGGGCAGTTTACAATGTTTCAATATAAGAGACGTTATAGATGGGGTACAACGAATAAATATGAGTTTTGATCCATTAAAACGAATATCAGAGAAGGAGGTGAATCATGGATAGTGTACAGACACAAACCCTTTCCATTCAGGGAGATGGAGGTGGTGAAGCATATATTAATTTTTGTAATGGAAGCTTATGTGTTTCTGTTGTAGTAGAAGGCAAGCAGGCGGACTTTCATTTTGATGATATTACTTTGAATGTGTTTGCTTATGCTTATAAATTGCATTGTGAAGAATGCAAAAAAAAGGAAGGAAAACAAATAACGAAAGGAGAATAATCATGGAAGTAAAGAACGGAATAATAATAGACGGAGTGCTGCATGAAGCGGTGCAAGATAATATTCATTGTGCCTCATGCTCTCTGTACGAGAAATGCGCAGAGGTGGACTACACAGTATGTACAACCGATTTGTTTAGCTGTGGCGGTTTTATCAATCGTGGCAAAGTGACAGATATTAAGATGGATAAGGAGGAATAAATCATGCCAACAATACTAAAGCAAACTTACCCAACAGCCAAGAAAGAACACAATTGTGAATTTTGTTGCTGCAAGATACAGATAGGGCAAAAGTATGTCCGCCAAACAAATGTATATGACAGAGTTGTGTACGACTTCATCACACATCAAGAATGTAATGAAGTGGCTCATGAATTGAGAATGTACGATGATTGTGATGATAGCGGATTGGATGGGGAGACCTTTCGTGAGAACCTGAATGAATACGTTTATGTCAATCACTACGATAATGAAGCGGATGATATTTGTTCTGATTGGGATTTGTCTCATTATGAAATAGTGAAGAAAGTATTGGAAGAATTAAAAAAGGAGGAATAACTATGGGATTTACAACACCGTGCTTTATACGCAAAAATACACCGGAGCTTCGGAAGAAGCTGGAAGAGTTGGGATATGAAATCCTTAATTCAGGTGATACAACTTTAGATGCACATAATTATGACGGCAAGGGAAGTCATAAAAGTATCGAAGAGGGAAAGGCTATCATAACGTCTTATGGTAATTTATATGGAGTGGTATATGATGTAGATACTGTCACCAAGAAAGGAAGAATTGATTGCGGAACCAACGAGGAACTTTTCTTGGCTATCGCTGCATTAAAGGATGATACAGACAACAATCAATTATTCACTAATGGTAAGGGCGATTGGGGTATATACCGGGATGGCTCTGATGGAGGTTTGTCTGGAATGGATTTCTATGGGATGCCTAATGATTTTGAGATTGACAATTATCACAAGGCTACCGTAGACGAACTGATTGAACGCTTTAAAGATAAGAAAGAACAATTATGTGTAGAATAGCATATTTTGGGACAGATGGTTGTCTCGGACATCATTTTAAAGCTATTTCTGGAAGATTTTCTCCTCAAGAGAAAGAAGACCTTAGTAAAATAGATGAAGACTTTCAATTATTCGGTTTTTCCGGCTTTAATTTTTTCACGTACAAGGGGTATGGGTGTCTTTCTTTCTCTGCAAGTCCGGATGATAATCGTTATGGCAGTAAGACTGTGTTTTTTGTTGAGGGAACCTATTTAAAAACAGAAGTATTAGAGGCTTTGGAAGAAGCTCCGTTTGTGAAAAAACAATTCCAGAAGTTAGCCGATATGTATGGTGTAGAAATACCTAAAATAAAAGATTATGAATGATATAAAACTATCACTCCGGCAAATAGAAAAAATGGAACATGCTATCGGATTTAGCCGTGAGAAAATAAAAAGAAATAGATATGAGGCTTATCGTAATAGATTTGTAGTAAATAACTCCGATAAGGACTGGGAGGAATTGGTATCTATCGGATATGCAGAAAAGCGAGAGTTTGAGATTGAAAAACAAATCGTGTACTATGTTTCCGAACTTGGGATAAAATATTTAGGGGTGTTATTGGGGTGTATAATAATAGAAGGTAAATAACTATGACCGAAGAACTTGTAACGTTAGAAACAGCGAAGCTGCTGAAAGAGAAAGGTTTCGTTTGGAAGTGTGAACACCTAATAGACCGCAATAAGGTTATTACAAAATATGACCTTCCGCAAAGTATGTCGTGTTGTACGGAAATAGATGACGAACCAGTTGAATTTTTGTGTCCAGTATTGTATATCGCCCAAAAGTGGCTGCGTGAAATAAGAGGTGTGTATGTATATGTAGAACCTGTTATTGGGAAAAGATGGAAGCTTTCTTTTTGTGATTTCAATGTTCCAACAGAAGAAAGCGACTGGATGGAGAACGAAATAAACAAAGGGAATGGCTATAAAGTATATGACACCTACGAGGAAGCACTGGAAGCCGGGATACAAGAAGCATTAAAACTTATATGAGAAGATTTATATATATACTGGTTTCTATCATTATATCATATCTAATTTGTGTATATGAGTATAATACGTGGAATTTCATTGTTGGGTTAGAGCCTTCACAAGCTTGCGAAAGATTAGCCAAATACGCTTTTTATTTCGTGATATGGTATTGGGTTGCGAAAGCTGTTGATTTGTTTAATGATTAACGAATAAGAGTATATAACTATTATGAGCAAAGGAATTTACACAAAAGAAAATGTAGGTAATGGTGTATTCATCTTTACCGTCAATAAGAATTTTGTAGAACCTAAATTTTGGGGACTGCATGAAGAAAACGAACAGGCACAATGTGTAGTTATTATCCATGATGGCAATGCTTTATTCTTCTATCCGGAAGATATGGATAATGATACCCATATTCTTCTTGATTGGGAGAAAGAGCAAACAGGAAAGATATATCCAACCACAGAAGAAGGCATGAAGGATACCGATGGAATAGGCAATACCAAAGCATTGGCTGCATCCGGAAGCGAAATTGCTGAGAAAGTCATAGCATTGGACTTATGTGGATTAAGTTGGCGCATTCCTACACTACAAGAGAGTGTCTTAGGGTATGAACATAAGGTTATGCTGAATGCAGCCTTAGCTATCTGCGGAAAACAACCAGTGAAAGATGACTGGTATTGGTGTTCTACGAGAAAAGGAAACAAACGCAATTTTATTCTCAGTTGGGGCGACGGTTTTAGATACGACAACATTCAGGACAGTGACGATTGGGTTCGCCCCGTGTCCGCTGCCTCTCTTAATTCACTTTAACCTTATAAATGATTACAACTATGGTAAAAGTATTTATAACAAAGTATGCCTTAACAGAAGGTATTAAAGAGATAGAAACAGATATTATTAGAAGTAGATTTGAAGATAGAGAATATGTAAGGGATGGTTTATGTTCTTACTTCCGTATAGGGGAAAACGCATTCTCCGGAAAACTGCCGGTGCGATGACGTATGGGCTGAAACTGTTGGGCAGTTCACGGGAGTTAAATACAATGATAGAGAAATATATGAGCATGATTTGGTTGAATGCACTGGTGTACTATGTGAAGTAGTGTATAGTGATAAAATCGGTTCTTTTGTGCTATTAGAAGTTCTGTCTCAAAATCTTGGAAATAAGCCAATAGGACAAATGATAGATATGTTCGGGATTAGATATGCAGGCAATATTTACGACAGCCCGGAATTATTGAAAAAGCAACTATGAGTAATTTAGAACACGTCGCCACAATTGATTACTGCTACTGGAGATTAAACAAGCTCAAAGAACAGCTTTCCAAGCCTAAATCGACTATGGAGCAGTTGGTTGATAAAGCCTGCGGTTATAATGAAGTAGAAGAAGTGAAAAAGGAAGCTATAACCCTTTTGGAACAGATTGTTGAAAGTAAAAAGGCTATCGGTGCGGATTATTCGGGAGATAGCAAGTTCCTTGATAAATTAAAGAACAAAGAAACACATGAGTAAAAAGAAAATATATATCAGTCTGCCTATCACCGGGTATGACATAAAAGATGTTGAGAAAAGATGCAAATCCGCTTCCGAGTTTATAGAACAACTTGGTTTTGAAGCGGTATCTCCCTTAGAGGTGTCTTCAAATCCGGACACGAGTTATGAAGAGCATATAGGCAGGGATATTACCGCCCTTCTTCAATGCGATGCTGTGCTATTCCTTGAAGGGTGGCATTATTCCAATGGATGTAGTCTTGAACATAGTGCAGCCGGGATTTACGAGAAAGAGAGATTATTTTCCATTGGAGAATTGAAACGCTACGCAAAAGAAATAGGCATATGAGTAAACTATACAAAGCAACCCTCTTCGGCAAATCATTCATTATAGGATGGTTCAGCCATGCGGACAAGTGGTATCATAAATTTAGTATAATAAAATAATGGATATAACAGAATTAAAAATCGGTGACCGGGTGAGAATAAAACTCCCGTCACCACAAGGAGAAAGACTTTCCATACCCATGCAGGTAATAGGGATGCTTTCTAGTTTCAACAATCCAAGCCCTAAAGATACGGTATATCTTGACTTTGAAGGAAATGAGGGAGATATATGGGAAGAAGAAGTACAAAATTTAGTGTTTTCAGACAATGAAGAGAAGTCATGAGAAGAGCAGACAGAATAATCAGAGACAGACATTCCCGCATCCCGGACAAATACAAGAAGATTGACACTACGGTCAACGGGGATGTAGAAAGCCTTGCCGAACAACACAAGGAAGTGGAAAGAAGGCTATTCCCTCTACGCCTTAACAAGACCACTGTTATTTACGTCACAAAAGACAAACAGAATGAAGCATATGCAGCGAAAGCACGTAAACGGATGGGGATAACAGAGCCAAAGAAAACGTTTGTAGACCCGCTTTCGGAAGAAAACATTACCAAGTTGTACAAGGAAGAAAAGATACCGCCCCGCAGAATGGCAGAGATGCTGAATGTAAGCATAAGGACGATATATCTAAGGTTGGCTAAGTATGGACTTACAAAAGTTAAATGCAGATAACATGAAAGAGAATAATATTTTAAACAAAGAGATTTATACAGAGGCTATGATAGCAGCCTCTAAGGTTGATTTCCTTGAGAGCAAGGAAGAGGTTAAGATGTATGCTACTTCGCTGTATAACGCGATGATATGGGGTAGAAAAGTAAAATATTAAGTTTTTTATTTGGCGTTATAGAAATTAGAGGTATATTTGCAGCGTTACACATATTAAGAGGCGGACGGTTGTCTGCTATTAGCAGGCATTTTTTATGTTTGTAAGCTAACGCTGTATATTATAGCGGTCTGCAAACCCGTGTGGAGAGTTAATAGCCTCCCAACTGCCTCTTAGGTATGTGTAACGGCGGGTTAATTGCAGACCGTCTTCTTTCTGCAATGCCATAAAACGTTACAAAAATGGCAAATGAATTAGTTTTTAAAGGTCAAAATGACCAAGTGTTAACCAATAGTATTTTGGTTGCTGAAAAGTTTGGCAAAGAGCCAAACGATGTAGTAAGAGCAATAGATAATTTATTGCAAAACGCTGATAATGAATGTGACGCAAAAGTTCGGGACATGTTCGTGGAATATACAGAAGATGTTCCACAGCCCAATGGAGGGGTGAAATCCGCAAGACGATTTATAATGAACCGAGACGGGTTCACTCTTTTGGCAATGGGATTCACTGGTAAGAAAGCCCTAAAATTTAAATTGGAATACATCGCAGCATTCAACTCTATGGAAAACGCATTGAAACGGCATCTTTCTTCCGCACAGATGTTTGCAATGCAAGCGAACATAAACCTCGAATACGAGAAACGGATAGAGAATATAGAGAATGAGATTGCGGAAATAAAGAAAGAACGGGAAGAAAACGGGAAATTCTTATTGTCAGTGGCTATGTCTTCGGAAGAATTGCCGCAGCTGTCTATGCGTGACAACATCCGGCAGCTGGTAAACAAATACGCATCCGCCATGAATATAAGGCAGCAAGACGTATGGCACAAGATTTATGACCAGCTGTATTACCTATACCATATCTCCATACGGAACTACAAGAAAGCAAGACGAGACGAATCCAAACTTGAAATAGCGGAGAGAAATCATTTCCTTGATAAGATATACAACATCATATCCAATATGGTGAGAGAATCTAAAGCAGCCTAACCCTATTGCCAAGCCCTGCCCGTACCTATTCCGGGCGGGCTTTTACTAAAAGACTAAACAAATATTCATCATGGAAAGAAATACAATACCTGCTAAGAAGCAATACGACCTTAGCGCAATAGACGAATTATTCAAAGACTGCATATCTCCCGAAGAATTACGGGAAGAACTTATTGAACTGGCTTTTGATTATGTGCAATACGTAGATGACGGGAATACTGATTTTGTCAAATCGAACATGAGCACCATATATGTATTGTGCTGTGCCCTACAAAAAGTAAAAGAATTAGAGACACCAAGCTAATACCCTCACCAAAACGGCAAGCGGTATAACCCAATGGAGAACCCGTTCAAAGCGTTCTAAACGTTCCATTGGAGAATGCTAAGCAGGCGGCAGAAGTCGCAGTACATCATGCCGTCTGCTTGTTCTATCAGTATGTCCAAATAGCCTTTCATTACTTCTGAGTTATCACATCCCCAATAATGTTTGCCAAAATATTACTTCCAAAGCCACGCAAACCGTCAAGCCTTTCTACCATCAGTATCAACTTGTCAATCTTTTCCTCAATACTACATAGCCGGGCTTTCATATATCCAGTGTTTGAAATATTTCCGTATACGAAACCCACCATCTTCATCTTTCAATATCTCAACGGCTTTCTTATAACATGATAGTGCCATCTTTTCGTTGGGGACATCTTGCACGGCCTTGTATCCCATATCTTCCGATATGCTGTTGGCGTGGTCGGAATAAATCATATTGGCTGCCACAAACAGCGCATAACTGTTATAATAAGGCTTATCCTCTATGTTCCCATTCATACCTTTTACGGCATTGCAAAAGTTTTCATAGTTCCAATGAAAGCCCTTTATCCCATTCTGATTGACAATACGCCTGCCAATATTAATGGCTTCCCTTTCTGACAGATAATTGTTCCAGCATACAGCTTCAAGCCTTGACAGCCATGTTTCAGCCATTTCCGGATGTACGGCTGCAAGCTCCTTAAACATATACCTTTCCGCCTCTCCGAAAATCTTCATATTTTTCGGATTCTGGCTTTCTGCCATTTTCTCATAAAGTGTATTGTACCGTTCTATCATCTCTTCCTTTGTCTTCATAATAATATTTTTAAGGGAGGGCTTTCGTCCTCCCTGGTTTATACTTCTTTATTCCCCCTTTTACCGGAACATCTTTTCGCCCCTTTTTCTTTGGCGCGTTCGGATAATCAAGCCGGAAAGGTGGCGGAAATAGTGACCGGAGTTGCAAGACTTACTCCAAACGCACGGTTACAGCACTTTATATTTTCCGGCGTAATCCTTGTGACAAGTGGCGTAATGGAGATTGAGGGGATTTCCCCGGCTGTACCGATAAATGCTACCTTAAACTGTTCCAAGAACTGTTTGGTAACACTACGGCAACTTCCTTTGGGAGTATAAGTAACAAGGGAAGCCGCGTTAACGGTTACTATCGTTTGTGTCCCTACTGTATACTGGTCGGCTACTGTAAAATTCACCAAGCCGGTGGGTTGCGCTCCGGCATTGACACAATATGCCTGGCACAGATTTTCCACTACATTAACCAAGTATTGTTGGCTGGTAGCAGCGATTGCAATTGGAGTTAATTGAATCATGATATTGTCTTTTTGTATTATTTATCTTCCGCATCTTCACCTTGCGAAATAGGTTCTTCTGTTAATACTTCATAGGAATTAGGAACGTCCTGGATAGGCAGATTATACCGAAGAAGCGATTTTAATTCTTCCAAATCTTCTTTCTCAAACTCGATTTTTCCCTCAAACAACGAAAGTCCCCCATTCTTTATAGCATCATCCACGACTTTATGTGCCAGTTCCGGTATGGCGTTATCCGGAACTCCTTGCAGATACCCTGCAAGCATAGGTTCAATCAATGATGAGGACAATCCGTTCAGTACGGGAGCTATCTCTTTGGAAATGCTCCACATTGGGCTGACCCAACCGGTGGAACGCACTTTCGCATCTATATTTGCAATAAACGGCAATTGCCCTAACCGTCCTCCAAGTAATCCCTGTATAGCAGGCTGTGCCCACTTATTGAGCACAGCCGCCAATTTTTGAGCGTTTGAAAACATAAGCTTGTGCGTTAGTTGTTACAACCGCAACATCCAGTATCACAAACCTTACGTTGAGGAACGACAAGCTCGCTTAAGGCTACCAATTCCGCAATCTGCTGTTTCATACAGCTTAAGGTGGCGGTATTGGTGCCATTATATACGGCCTGCTGCATATTGATTGCGTTCTGGTCTTCCTTGTTCTTGTTGACAATTGTCAGTAGGCGGTCATAAACATCCGCAAGTTTTTGGTCTGTGTAGGTGTTGGCTTTCAACAAGGATATTTCAGAATCCTTAGCTGCAAGTTTATCCATCATTCCCGCCTCATATCGGCTTATCGGTTTGTCTTCGGAGGTGATAACCTCTATCGGGCCTGCACAACCGCCATTTCTCACATTACCGCAACCGCCAAGAATATTCCCTGCATTCAGCCCCAAAAAAGATGCAATGCCGGCAGAAGCCCCAACCGTGTTGTAATTACCTTGTCCTTGTCCGGTGACATTATATTCCTCACCGCTCATTCCTTTAATTCTCATAACTTTAATATTTAAACTGTTTCAAGGCAACCCGATAAGGCTGCATGACAAAGAACGGGATAATCAATGTGCTATTATAGAAGACGTGAGCGGATTGTGAGCTAGTTCTGAACTAATTTCGTGCAGGTTGTTACGGATACTCCATTTGTTCGTTTTAGCAGCAAATCTATTCCGTATCCGATTAACTGATTGACGCGGCAATTTAGTCTGCCCGGCTATCTCTTCATCCGTCAAAAAGTGAGCAAGAATATGGATTAAGATGTAACGGGCATCTACACACTCTTCGCGGTTGCTTCCTAAAATATCAACCTCCCTTATTTCTGTATGGCGGCAAACCGCCGCCATTACCGTCTGATATAATTCCTTCATTTTCATATTTCTGCTTTAAAACATAAAAGTTCTGAAAACAAAAACACGGAAGCGTTGTTTATAAGGACAAAGCCCCAAAACAATACTGCCGTGTTGTTATTCCCTTGAAGTTTGCAGACAGTGAAGGGAAATGGGGCTTTCTTTTTACTCTAAGCCCCGAAAGAGTGTCAGCTACAAGCCAACTTCTACATCGTTAATTTCTTTCTTACCATACAAATAGATTATAACTTATTCCTGCTCCTACGTACATGCCGCCTGGATACCCATACCCAGCCTGCAACCCTAATCCCCAACGCTTCTTCTTCGGTTTGATGGGAACCGGATGATAGATGTCATTCGTTACCGTCTGATAAACCGTCCTCGGATACACAGTCATACTATCCAGCCGTGGGTCTACATATCCACTCACCACCGCACGATACAGGCTATCTTCATACACAACCCGTTTGCGATGAAGCAAGGTATCACCTATACGTACTGTGTCATTCGGCAATATCTGCCAAAAGACAGCTATCGGCGAGGAGATAAGAACCGTATCAAGTTTGACAACCGTCTGTATCTTCGTCTCGGTACGGATTTCTGCCGGCAAAGGCTCGAGCCGGCGGAACCACGCCGCCACACAAGCGATGGCCAGCAATACAACTAATAGCCAGGGTAGTTTTTTCATAATCTCAACAAATAATGATTTACAACCATACCTGCACATATTGCGGCAACTCCACACAGCAAGTCTATTTTGTTCCACTTGCCGTTATAGTAGTAGCAACGGTCGCTGTTCTCCTTGATAAAAAGCATCAGCAGTGCAGTGCTGCCACCGAATACTATGGCGGTGGATAGATAGACCACCGCACCTAAGATGTTATTTCTCATATCTTATCCCAGTTTTGTTTTAGCCAGTTTATTTCTTCTTCGGTGAAGCTGCGGTCGGCGACTATGATGGCGCCGTGACAACAAACAGAAGTTAATTCTATATTACCTTTATTAAGAGCACCGCCAATTGATAGCATATCATCATCTGCACCTATTCCGCTTCTAATATCAATACCGTTGTACTTGTTTTTTGTTAGATACGAAATACAACTGTCTGTAGTCGATACAACATCATTCCAAGCACCAAAAGATTGTACAGCCATCACCCCATCAGGCTTAAATCTTTCAAATATAAATGCGTATTTAGCTTCAGTAGTAATGTTTCCTTTTGCCAAGAAAATATTTCTATTCTCAAACCACGTCCTCTCCGCCATCACCGTGTAATCCGTTAATATAGGCATATCGTAAGCAACAGCGTACATCTTGCCGTCGTAGCAAAGCTGGTCGGGGTAATAAGGTAAAAATTGTACTTTTAAATTCAACTCCTGATTAGTAGTGTAATTTGTACTAATAATCGTATTCGCATCTGTTACAAATTCTATATCGTAAATGCCATCCTCAGTAATATTATAATAAGTCTCGTTGGTGGTAGAGTTAATAAAACGAATAGGACTATCTATACCTTCAAATTTTATTTGCTGAGTAGAATTAACAATATTCTTATTTATGGTGAATAGATAAGAACCAGCAGATAACGCTTTAATAAATGTTACTTCTTTTGTTATATTATCATATAGATATTCAAATCTATTCTGTTGGATAATATTCTCTGTTACATCTATGCCATACACTCCCATCCCGCTATTCAGCTTACCCTTACCACCATACAAATAGGCGTGGTTGCCGTTGCCGCTAAAGTCTTTTAGAATAGAAGTGGGAAGTTGCTCAATAGTAGCTTCTTCTGTTACTGTTTGAGAATTACAATAAAAACCAAAATTCTTTTGAGCTTTAATGCTGGCAGGTAAATGATAGATACCACTTCTATTAATAGTAATAATACCCGTTGTACCATCTTCCTTGTTATATTGGTATCTTATAACAGCATTACCTGTATATTTAATATCAAATTCAGCAATAGAATTTCCAAAACCTTTATAAGCGACATTATATTTTAGTTCTGTACCAGCAGCAATAACTATTTTCTTTTGAGTAGAAGTAACTCCTGTGTTTTCAATTCTCCATTTAGTAAAATCGTCGGCATAACTTTCAATAACATCGAAATTCGTCATACCCTGTTTCTTCGGGTCATACCAAGCCTTGATGTGCTCTTTCATACCAGCGGGCCATGAAAGACCGCCACCGCCCGAAGCGGACGGGAAACCGACAGACGGTATACCGATAGTAGGAATACCGATTGTCGGGATGCTGATGTTGGGGATAGTGATTGGGTTCATAGGCTATCCCTCTTTAATCATTTTGGCTTCCAATACTTCGGTAGCACTCTTGATTGTGACGTTTATGCCATTCGCTATCCCTGCGATGCGGAAAATAGAGTCGGAGGCATCGTTGTTGTCACGCACGTTAGGATACAATGTCACGGGCTTCATGCCCTCGATATTGGCAAATACAGTCACCATTCCGCCCTTGTTCTTTATCTGTATGGTAACGGGATTACCGTCACTGACAAACGTTGCGTAATACGCTGTTTTGCCTTCTTCTTGTTGAAATGATAAAACTTCTGCTGCCATGATGTTTACTTTTTAGAGTTTCAATACTTGGTTTCTGTTCCCTTCTCTTCGGTGGCTGACGTGTACCCATGAGAAGTTTTTCTCATCAATAACCTGGTCAAAGGGAAGTTTCAATTCTTGTATAAGATTAAACAGTCTTTTGTTCTCTTTCGGGGTATTTGGAGTACCGACAATATCGGCAGCACATCCGTTCATGTGGTCGCTCGTTTTAGAGCCGCCTACTGCTTTATTAAGAACGGGGCAACGGTATCCGCTTGTCACTGTGATAGGTTTTCCGTAAGCCTCTCTTAACGGGTCGAGGACATTGTCAACCAACGCTTGTGCATTGGGAAGCAGTTCTTGCGGCAATCTGTTGTCTATAGCTTTCTTATCAGCCGTTTCGCTTTTAACCAGTTCTGCAATTGTAAAGTATCTCATGTTATTTCTCCTTTCTAAAATATTTGTCATAGACTAAACGAGCCACCCATCCGGCAACAACACCGACACCGAATGATACGACAGTAGTCAAGTTCACCCAAAACGGTGTGTAGTGCATGTAAAGCATAACTCCCACGATGATAGCGATAACAATCCCTGCGATAATCAGTTTCTTTTTCATTTTGTTACTCCTTATTTATTCATGTTATTAAAAAATTCAACCTTAACCTCATCTATAGCTGTTTTGATATTGGCATAGGCACGTGCATTATTGGCGCCGATAGGATTATAAATTTCCGACTCTATTATATCTGAAAACTTTTTGACCCAATCCGTAGACATAAACTCACTGAGCCTTTTTCCGCGATGAATAAAGTTGTCGAGTTCAATACTCCGCTTCTTGATTATGGCATTACAACGCGTTTCTATTTTCCGTCTCGTTTTCTGCTTATCATCAATATTATTCTCATCGCGCACATTGCGGACCAGCCGGCACAGTCTTTCACAATCAAGGTCAAAGAAGTTGTTACAAACCGAATTTATCTGCATTTGAGAAATAGGCTTCAATCCCTCGTTAATATCAGATAGAACCTCATTTTGTGCTTTGGTTTCCACGAGCAAATCATTTATCACCTTTTCCTGCCTGGTTATCACATTATCCACCAAATGTTTGAACCATTTGAATATAAAGAACCACATTACACCGCATATAACCAAAAAGAAACCTGCGGCAACAGCCATCATTCCGAAATCACTAATCCCCTTACTTGTTTGAAGGGCTGCGTTTACAACTTCTGTACTCATCTTATCGTTATTTGTCAATTATTCCTATCTTTGTGTCTCTTATCAAATAAGAGAACTACTGTCATTCCGTTTTGCTCGTGAGAGTAGGACGGGATTTTCATATCTTGCCGTAGTATCTGAACCATGCACCCCATTTACGTTCTTTCAAGTAGTTCGGATTATCTTGGTTGAGTTTGGCTTCCATTTCAAATGCGCTCGCACGGTAAGCGTTATTGTTTACCTTACCGCCGCCAATCTTGTTGTCTGTAAACAGGTGGTACACGAAGCTCACAAACCATTCTGTCAAATAAATAATGTAGTAGAATAGCGGGATAAGGAGCAACCACCACGCACTGACATAGAACGCCAGCAATACAGACGGGATAGCCGCTATCTCCATACACTCGAAGAACTGTTTCTGATGTGTCCGTTCATGGCGTATGGTTGTTTCGGACAACTCTTTCAACTTCGTAAGGATGAAGCCGAAGAGCATGATTGTTGTGTAGTCGCCAAATAGGATAAGTTTGGCAAACCAGTTTTCATAAAATACTTTTACTCTCATAATCAAATAAGTTAAATTCAATTCTTATAATTACTTTCTTATATAATTATAGCTGTATAATTTACCATCAATTTTAAATTCAGTAAGCATCGTTGGAGCGCTCGTTTCGTTGGCAATATAACGAGGAGCACACAGACCTAATAGAACAGCATAATTACCGTAATTTGTGACAAAACCGTAAACATTAGGAACTACTTGCTCATTAAGAGGACAAACTTTAAAACCGCTATCTATTCCAGCTAATACAATTCTATATTCAAAACTTTCTATATATTTTGAAAAATATAGGGCTACTTGAAAATTTTGCGGGTCTCCAATATAAGGCAAATCAATGTATTCTTGAAGAGTAATTGGGTTTAAATCATTCTCACCAACACAAGGATAAGGATAGCCAGCATAAAAAATGGCATTGCCGATATTAAGCAAATCAATATTTTTATTTCCAACAGCAAGATTACTAATAGATGTAGCTCCAATTTTAACCATATCTAACTATCTCCATTTTTTAATATCAGGGTTTATATTTCCGCTCTAAATTCTTATCTCTCATATCAAGCATCTGTTATAGCATACATTGTTCCTTCATCCTTAGAGCTAATATCCTCGTACTCGGCAGCGGTTTTCTTGGTGAGGGTGGTGAGGTTGTCGGAAACGAGTATATCTTCTATAGAAGCAACACAGTCTTCATCATTGGGCATTAGTTTAAATCCCATACGCTTGGAAACAGGACCGTTATTAGTATAATAACTGATATTGCATTGCAAGTTATATTCTTCAGTTTCAGGGTTGTGAAAAGAGTAAATGCTACTAAGTTCAATACAATTATCTTTGCTATTATAACTGTGAAAATAATACTTGGTGTGGTTCGCTATAATATCCTGGATTATTTCTTTCAGATTATCAACCGAACCAAAGATGGCGTTTATAAGGTCTATTGCTTCCCTGTCTCTTTCGTTTTTATTGGTAACAAGATAAGTGCCCACAGAAACGTTAATAACCTTACCATAATTGATATTATCCGCATACTTCTTCGTTGCAGGCTGATAGTCCGAGGTTGGGGTGAAACTTTCACTGTTGGTTTTGGTGAGGACGTCGGATTTTTCAGGAACTTCCGCCCAATTCCCATTCTTACGACCGTATGCCTTTCCATCAGTTGGCGCTTCTTCTATGCCGCCTATCTTCCCCTGACTTACCCATTCGCCGTTCACCCACGCGTAGTAATCATAAGGGGCTTCCGTGCCTACAGCCATGAACCCGTCAACTGCCGAACCATCGGGAACAGCAGATTTCAAGGCTTCAAGGGTGGCGTATTCGCCGGCTACCTTAAATGACTTCCCAGGTTCTCCTTGTATACCTGGCTCGCCTTGTTCTCCTTTCAAAAATTCTAAAGGATAATTGACCACAGAAGCTTCACTGTTGCTTCCTGAAGGTTTAAATGCAGGCAATGATGTTACATCATCCGCTTTGTCCGCATTCGGTACTTCATTAACCCCTATAGAACTAGCCATAAGGCGGGCAACTATTTCTTGATAATCCTGTTCTGTCCAAGCCATAATTATTCCTGTTTATCGGTTACTTCTTCCGGTTGATTGTTGATAGCACGATTGAGCGCGTCAATAAAGAAAGGTTTGCAAAAAGCATTTGCATGCTCTTGTATCAAGGATACTTCTTCATCGGTATACTCTGTCTCTTCATTGGAGTTGTATATCTTCAAAGCGAGTGCATGCGATGCGATACCGTTACCGTTCCGGTATAATACATTCGCAAAATTCTCTCTACAATCTATATTTTCACAATGCTTACGGGTAATGTCCGTAGCAATCAGTAATTGTTTAAAATTTATCTTTTTCATGAGCTTGGGTATGATTTAGTTAATCTTCCATCTTTATAAAAAGAAAGTCCGTCGATGCCAAGAGACACTTGGTATCTTGACCCACTTAAATTTGAAATCATTGACAATGACCCTGCAAAAAGGGTGGTAGACGCAGTTAAGTTGCCATCACTTGCTATATTGTCCAATTTTAATCTTGGGTAAGTAACAGAAGTACCTCCGCCTCCACTATCAAGGAATGAAATTCCACCCACATCATATCCTTTTGAATTATAAAATTTTAGGCTGTTTGAATTTGGGTTTATTTCTATTTTTGTACCTGACGAAGCGGTTGATATTTTGCCAACAATGCTAACATTCCCATTTTCGTCTATCACCAAAGAGTTGTTAGGAGTTCTTACATTTTTAAACACCCCGCTGTTTGCATTTATCTCTCCTTCAAAATATCCACCAATAGCCTTTATTGTCCCGTCTGCCTGAATAGACACATTCCCGTTGGCGGATATATTTCCGGTAAAGTATATGTTTTTGGAAACCACGGAAATGTTATCAAGTGCCACATTGATTTCTGAACCTAATCCGTCTTTTTTGACATATAATTTAAGTTCATCGGTAACCCCATTGATGTCCAGCCCCAACTGCGTTACATCTTCCTCTATTTTTGTAACAGACAATTTGAGGTTTTCCGCTGTCTGCTCAATCTGTGAGAACTTCTGATTATTACTTTCAGAAAGCTCCTTTACTTCCAACCTGATACTTTCCGCTGTCTGCTTTATTTCGGAACTTAATTTAGTATACAAATCCTCGAATGCGTTTTCGGTAAGAGCCAGCGAATGTATGTATATATCCCCCGTAAACTTCAACTCAAAATCGCCCGTTCCGTCCCATGTGCCGGAATACTCCTTCATTGCATATTCCTCACTCGGTTCAAGACGTTCGGTGAAATGCAGGTTCTGACCGGGAAATCCTATTGTCAGCGTTCCGGCTGTAGCTACCTTATACCGGAAAGAGATAAAGAACTTTCCCGGTTCTTCCCCTTCCTCATAGGTCGGTTTATTGGCTAAATCTGCATTGGACTGTTTAATTCCGGAAGAAAGAATACGAAGCACGTTTCTATCCCCGTCTCTGATAATGGCAGCCATAGCGTCCTTACGGGAATAGAACTCCCCATTCACTAATAAGAACTTTCCGTTCACGGTGAAGAAATGAACATCGTTCTTTGTCTCCCAACCGTTCGTATTGGATGCAAATGCCGCATTGTACAGATAATTATCCTTTGCCTGCACCTCGTCAAGCACTTTGGAGATTTCAGAGTAAATCAAATCTTCCAATATCTTGAACTGGGTCATAATATTTATCCCCGTTTTCAAGATAAAGTCTCCCATGAACTTGTTGCCTTGCGGACTGATAACCGTCACTTCCTTGCCTGCTAAAGAATAGGAATCTATTCCGGCATACTGATGGATACTCGGTGCATCATCGCCATACACGGACAAGGTGATTGCGTTCTGACGCTTCTTGTCTGTTCTGTTTCCGAGCTGTACAAGGCTATCGCCTTCCTGTGGTATGTCGCTGTTTGCATCACAGTCCGTCTTGCTAAGGTCTATGTAATCCTCACCAACGCCGACACATAAGCGCCAATAGTAACGGTTGGATACATTCTCGTAGACACCCGGCTTGATATTGAAGTCTTGAAAACGTACCTGGTCGCCTTCCTTGAACGGGTTCTCGATAGCCGTCTCCCCATCATCAACCAGCAGATAGCACCGCCAAAAATCCTCGTGTTCCTCAACCTTTCCGCATTTCATTCCGGCAGCGGTGAACATGTAGTTCCCGCCTGCATAAGAGAGTTTCTTTATCTCCAGTTCGGAGAACATCGCTTTGATACGCACAAAGAGTTCGTCCACTTCAATGTAGGATTTACCCGTCTTGCTGTCTACTTTAATAACAAAGCCTTCACCGAGAGCACCGGAAGAAAAGTTCATGGACTGGATGTAGTCTGAAAACAATCCACCTAAGAACTTTATTAAAAATCCAGCTTCGTCCGGTCTGTCTTTTCTTATAAAGAACTTGGATAAAGCCTCTATATCAAGAGCCTTAAAGTAGACAATTCGGTCGGCGGAAGTCCTGATGAACAGTGCTGGGTCGGCATCTGCGACGCATATATATATTTCCCCGAGATTCAGACCTTGTAAATGCTCTTCATCACTCGGAGATAAAGCAGGGGGAGCTGCCTGATTGTTTTCATTAAGAGCATCACCAAACCATAATATTTTACTAAGCCTTTTTTTCATACCTCAACCTTATCAACATTAGTAAATGCAGCTTTTTCTGCGCTGAATTGCAACATCTCTCCATCTTTGGCGTGGTCTATCAGGAATGCAGGGAAAGAGGCGGAAGAACCAGCTTCAGGAGAGCCGCCAATACCTGCAATATCGTTATTCTGCAATTCAAGAGCCATATTTATATGGAACAGCTGGCTATCTTCAATAACTTGCGTCATTTCCGGAACAGAACTTTCCGAACGGACATATCTTGTCCCGTCAATTTCCACCATAGAAAGGCATAAAATACGGTTTATGTGTTTTGCAAACCAATAAGGGACGCCGCTTGAATTTCCTATCGTAAGATTATACACATCATAAGGTACTGCGTATAATTCTTCTATCTCTTGCATTTGGTTGCGATATTGCTCATTATCTATTCGAGGGGAATATCCTCCAGGTTTAAATCCTGCTTCCACACGAAAATTAAATACTTGCTGAATATCATCTACCCAAAATATGTTATCAAAAGCGGAGTTATTGCTTTTATGGGAATAACGGATAAGTACAGTTTCCTCTAACAAGTCGTCAGAGGAGCATACAATAAAAGGTTCTGATGTATATTCGTTGATTGTAACCGTATATACGGCATCCTCCAAGTCTCGAAGAATGGCGTAATACATCACTACATTGTCATTATGATTATATGTGGAAAGTGATATTGGTGTAGAATTTCCTGCGGCAAGATTGTTCAGGCTCGCTGAAACTTCCTCAGAAGCATTAGTGAATACCTGTATATGGATTTTATCAGAAGCGTGGAACTTCTGAATATAGTCCATATCAAGCCCAAACTTATCTTTTACAGGTGAGAAAAAAAGAGGGCAAACATCACCAACTTTTACCATGTCCTTTCGTCCTTTTATAGTGACGTGCAACTTCACACATCATGCGCAAATATACATACTATTTAGACCAATTCCAAATAATACCTTATAAAATAACGAGTGCCTGATAGACTTATATGGAATCTCCTCATCTATTAATCCACACTCTTGACTATCAAATAATATTTTACCGCTTCCGGTCGTCCATAATTATAGCTTGCACTTTTTACGTAGCCTTTATAAATATGTCCGTTCTTTTCCACCCGAATGTAACCCGTCAAGTCTGACGGTATTTCCAAATCTCCGGTCTTGACGGAAAGTTCTCCTACCGTGAACAGTTTGTTTCCCAATACAATACTCGACCTTTCGCTAACTCCATTGATTGTCACATCACTGTTACCGTCAGATGATGTAAACTCCAATGCGTTGGCAAAAGCACCTATATACCTTGCGTTTGCTTCAATCATAAACCTTTGGGAATACATGGCATTGAACATAGTAGAAGGAGATATGACACCGGATATTGTATATCCATCCCTTACAAGCTTGTATTTTTCTCCGTCAAGTGATGCTCCAACAAAGAATATATCATTATCACTGTCGCTGTCAGTCGTATCTTCACCTCTTTTTTCCGCAAGAAATTCCATACCATAAGCATCGGCTCTATATGGGCTAACTAATTCCAATACGTTATCTGTCAATGTAATGCCGGTGGTGTATTCATTGGTAAAGCGGAATTCATCGCGACCATTTACACTATCGTAATCCTGTTTGTCATACCCGACTTTTACCCCCGAATAAACCAGTCCGGCATTCACATTGTATTCCAAATCGGAAGTGCTGTCCTGCAAGTCCTTTATTTCTGTATCTTGGAATAAAGTATCACGATGAACAAATGTCACCTTCTCGTCACCGATTACAGGGACAAACCCAAATTCCGCGCTCATCCAATTGGCGAATTTGGTATAAGATGTATATATTTTGGCATTGGGAAGTCCTCGTATGCTTTCTGCCGGAACTATCATCGCCATGTCTAAACGCTCATCTACTCCGGTGGCGATTTCACCCGTTACATTGTTCTTATCAGTTATAGACCTCAGTAAACGGTTAAGCAATACTTTAGGACTGATACAATCTATTTTTACAGATTTTCCACGCTCGGAAAAACTTATATTTAACGGTGTGTCAAGACTGTTGAATTTAAAATTAACGGGAAATTTTTGATATATAGGGTCAGATTTTGCAAGTGCTATATTGAAATTAATCATCTCACCTGGAGATATTGTCAAATTCTCATCAATATCGACAGTGTATGTATTAAATGTTTGAATTGTAGCGGATTGATAATATATTTTAAGCTCTTTACTATTTTCATTATAAGAGGAAAGCCGTATATATATCGGGAAGGATACGCCTGGTCTCTGATACGTAATGAATACACTGAATTTTACTTTTATCCGTATGGTCAAATCCCTGTCAGATATATTTTTGAACAGATATTCTCCGAATAGACTTTCCGTACTTTCAAATCGGTTTTCAGCCGTATCAAAAACCTCTACAATGTCCTTTGTCGCAATTTCCGGTTGTCCTAACATATAAAAAGGAATAGTATAATAAGCATTAGGATAAGCAGTCATTACATGGGAAACATTAGGCTCCTCTGCGTCACTTGGTATAGACCATTTTATATCACTGTTCATTAACAATCTGTCATAATCCAAAGGTTGGGACTCCTTTATTTCTTTTACCGGGTATTCATACTGCGTGCCTTTCTTTGCCTTAATCAAGCTTGCGAGACTGTTGTCGACGGCATTTATTTCGCACGTCGTATCATTGTAGGAAAATGTAGAGTAGTCCAAAGCGCATCTGAACTTTTCATTTAACAGCCATGAGTTATTCCTGGTATAAAACACGAGTGTTGCAGATGAGTTCAGGTAATTCGACAAATATTCTTTCAGCAATAGCGAATAAGCGCCGTTGGCAAACTCAAATTTTGTGGAAAAACTACGAACAACTCCGTCATAATCCCCTCTCTTGAAAGACATCTCTACATCGTCCCAATTAACAAGCTCATTTGTGGCGTCATATGTCATTCCGCCTATCAATAGTTCACATCTGTAATACATATCTATTTCTTTTTTGAAGTTGAACGTATCATGGCATCTATGTCATCACACATACGCCTGACCATATAGGCATATTCTTTGGCGGAGAACGTGTTTTCATCAATGTGCATTTTTACATGGGACATTAAAGAAACGCGTTCTTTGGTAAAATATTCCCTATCCATTTTTATTTTCCCTATATCAGGAGATGTTTCCTGCAATTTTGCAAGGCGATAATTGTCAGAAGCGGAAACGCTGCTTATCCGGTTCTTTATCTTATCATGTTCGTCCTCTCTGAATTTATAACCCAAAGCAGACATGACTTCTACAGCATCACTCCAGTTTTCGGAAGAAATGAGTTCCTGACATATGGCAAGGCAATTTAATCGGATTTGAATTTTCAGCACTTCATTTTTCCGGTTTATTTGGGCAGAAACAGACTTTCCCCCTATTATTGATAAGTATTCATTGCATAGCTTCTCGGCCGCCAAAGCCTTTTCTCTGATACTATATCTTCCGCCTTGAACAACCTTATCAATATCCCCCAGGAATATGTTTATAAAGCGGGAAAGGCATATTTTGTTTAAGTCATTATATATCATATCTTATACTCTGCTTGAAATCCAATTGTAATCCGCAATATGGTTGGCTTTCTTCATAATCCGACCAATGTTCTGCAATTGTTTGGTATTGCTTTCCATCTTTCTTTCAAGTCGGCTGTAATCGTTGTTTACATTAACAACAATCCCCTCTTCTCTCATATTCTTTAGCTTTTGTTCCAATAAACCATAATCCGATGTAAGTCCTCTACGGTCATAGATATATGACAAATCAGGGATTACCTGCGCATGCGCCGGAAGGTCTACCAATGTCGGCTTATCAGGAGTGATAAAAAGCCCGTTATTAGTTACGATACCCTCTTTCTTGCCGCCATCACCTACTATTGCCAAACCGCCGGGATGGTCTTTTGTTCCTTTGGCGTATTTGGGAATGGGTTGGGCTGCTATTAGGGCTACTTGTGCGGCTCCCATAGCACCGACTAAAGCAGCAAGAACTAAATTTGGAAGTGCTTTTGTCACAGCTAAAGCGGTTGCTATTCCTGCCTGAACAATAGAATTTGCTTTATCCCATTTAGCCTGTTTCTCCTGTAATGCAGCTTTTTTCTTTTCCAGCTCTGCATTTTTGGCGGCTGTCTTATCTTCGGCTGCACGTTTGCGAACTTCTGCCTCTTCGGTAGAAATTGCACCATTTTCTTCAAGGGCTTCTATACGTTCTATTTCTTTATCGTATGCTTCATCGTTGGCTTCTTGTTCTTTTTCAACGTTTTCTATCCGGGCATCATATATATCGGTCATTAACGAAGTGATACCAAATACGATTTTTTCTACGCTTTTTAAGAGGTATCCAAAACTTTTTATCACATCTTCTGCCGTTCCTTTAAAAGTCAATTTTCCTTTCTCTGCTACACCCACCATTATATCAGATAATCCCTCAAATATTCCTGCCGTTTCACCAAGAGTATCTCTTGCCGCATCATTCATTTCTGATAGACCACTCTTAAATTTGTATATCCATTCTTTTTGTTTTTTATTGGCATCGTCATAATTCAGTTCATCTATTTGCGCTTGAATTTTATTAATCCTTTCTTGTAATTCCTTAGCCTTTTCACTGTTAATATCAACAAGGGCCATTTCTGCTTTTGCTTCCGCAAGAAGAGTCTGGAGACGCGCCTTAGCATACTTAACCCCAATATCATATAATTTCTTTTCGTAATCCTCTTTGCTTATTTCGCCATTTGCATATTGTTTTTTTATGATATTAGCTTCTTTCAAAGCGGATGTTTCCTGCTCGTTTACTACCTTATCAGTATTTGCCTCAATCAACCTAATTCTTTCTTGGAGGTTTCGCATTATGAGAGAATTTTCCCGTTGCATGTACTTCATGCGTATCGCCACAACATCCTCTCCATTCTTTTCAGCGTCCTTTATTTCCGCATCACGCATCATATTATTGAGTTGTATTTGGAGATTAAGCCTTTTGTCTAATTCTTCATTCGAGTTTTCCCCAATGGAAGCCAATCTGTTTTCAAGATTTGTTTTTTCTATTTCAAGCAGTTCTTTATCGTATTTATCGTTTATTTCCGCAATGGCTTTTCCTTTCAGCGTTTCAAGATTTTTCCGAAGCTCTATTTCTTCGTCTGTCCTACCCTTTATCTCTTTAATCCTATCATTGTATTCCTTACTGATTTCAGCTATTTCTCTTTCTCTACCGTCAGCTATCAATTCTATTTTAGATTTGGATAAATCCTCTGTTATCTTCTTGATATATTCAGCGTATTCTTCCGCTTTCTTTTTTTCATCGTCATAAGCTTTATTATTTTTACCCGGGTCATTAACCAATGCTTTTACATCTACTAATTTTTCCAAATCATTCATTTGGTTCTTATACTGAATACTTTGCTCTTTTAAAGCTTTCAAAGTTGCTTCTTCCGCTTCAAGCTTCTTTTTTGCATCTATACCTGCTTCTGTTCTCGATAATCCCGTATCTACAAACTTTTGATATTCTGCACGTGCTTTTTCGACAGTATAAACTTGATTAAGCCGTTTAAACTCGGTTTCCTCGTAATTTGTTGCGGCTTTTGTCACTTCATTCATTACCCGTTTAGCTTTGGCAGTAGCGATAATCTGTGCTGTTAATAATCTATATGCGTCTTTTGCATTCCCCGTCATTATTTGTTCTTTTGTATAATTATCAAATAATTTAGGGAAAGTACTTTTTAATTCATTTGCAGCTACGATACGCTCTTCCATAGCTTTTTTATTATCGGTGGCAGCCTTATATAATAGTTCTAATTTGATACGTTCTTCTATTGTATCACGAATAGCTCCTTTTTGAGCTGTCCTTAATTTGTCTTGAACGGAAATTATTTCATCCAATGCCTTCTTTCCTCTAAACAAACTCGCAACCCAATCTATAATCTCCGAACTATACGCAGACAATAATGTTATACCTATTACAAGTGCTGATTGCCAAGAAAATAAACTGCCAAGAAGTTGTTTCCATACCGGAACCGCAGTTTGTCCTTCGGATTTCATCCGCTTAAACTCTTCACTTGCTCTTTTTAATTCATCCACAAACATTGGCAAGTTATTGGATATGGCAAGGAAGAATTGATTGAAACTCATTGTCAAAGACGGTAACTCTCGCAATAACTGCTGCGTCTGAACATTAAGCCCATTCCAAGAGGACGCATAATTGCCTACATTCCTTTGATAATTCCCAAATTGAGAGTCAATTTCTTTCAACTTATTATTCAAAGCATTGGCTTGCGCTATCAAATTCTTTCCGACACTACTTTCCCGGTCAGCTTCACTCAACGCCTTATACCTTTTCTGCAATTCAAGCATGGCGGCATTCATTTCATAATAGCTGCCGGAAGCTGAAATAATTGCCGTGGAATGATTTTTTATCAAAGCCGAATATTGCTGATTTTGCGCCATCAGTTCCGTATGCCTTTGTTTTAATAGCGAAGACTGCTTTATATATTCAGACAAAGTTATTTCCCCATCTTTATAAGATTTTCCAAGAGCTTTAATATCTGCATCAATCTTTTTCATAGCCTCTTTATTGGCTATGGTATCAGCCGTCAACTTAGTAACTTCGCCATCATATGCCTGTACGGTGTCGATTATGGCGGCATAGTTCATATTTGCCGCCTGCAATTGAGTGGATGCCTGGCTTATTATATTACTTGCTGTTTGGGTGCTTTTAGCCGCATTATCCTGCGCCGAAGCCACCTGGTTGGATGCGGAAGATAATCCGGCAAGCATATCACTTGCATTCTTGATATTTTTGGCGAACTGTTCGAACAAAAGATTTAACTTTTGCAAAGATGACATTGAATTTAGTTGCTGAGATACTTGACGTAGCACGGTAAGTTGTTTCGCCTGAATAGATGCCATATTTTCCTGCGTCTTATTCAATTTCTCCAACAGCGAGGTATAATTACGTGCTTTTTGGGAAAGTTCATCAAATGTTTTGGGATTAGTTTTTACTCCTTGCGCCAACTCCTTAGCAAGCTCCACATAAGACCCTTTTGTACTATCAAATTCAAGACGGAGTTCCTTTAATTGTTGTACGGCTTTTTTGTCGACTAAATCGGTAATTATAAATTCGTTTGCCATAAGTCCTAATATTGAGTGCCATGCAACATCACATGGTGATACAAAGATATTGAATTATTTAGAATTTTCTAAATAAGAAAGGCAAAAATGAAAATCAGAAAAGGGAAGAGAAAAAGAAAAAGCCAGACATTACATCTGGCTTTATTATTTGGTAATAACCTAAGTAAGGCGATAAAACGGAATTATATATAGATATTTTTATTTACCAATCGTCATTTTCATTTCCCACCAGTCCGTTTTTAACCACTTCCTCAATCTTATCCATAATAACGTTTGAGTAGGCATGAGCCATAACCAATGCCTTGGAGGATGTTTTTTTTGCTTTATGCTTATCTTTTTCTGCGAATGGATAACACGTATCAATAGGCCATTTTTCTATATTTGTTTGCGGTCTTTGAGTTCCATCTGAAAATGCAGATATTATTCCACCTCCTATAACTTTTATAATATTATAATATTGAAGGGTATAAGTAATACGTATCTTAGTATCTTTTATGTCAACTTTTATAATAGGAGTAATACTCACCTTGTATCGGCTCATTCCTCCTAAGTGTTCGGATATACCATCCACAAACCCTTCTCCAATTATAGTTCCTAATTCCTTATCATTTAATTTTATTACAGAATTTGCGTCATTAAATGTTGCAGTAAACCAATAATTCAGAATTACATATAATTGTTCTTTTGTGGCTTTTCCACAATCTACTATTTGTGTATAGGTTAAAGAATTGTTTTTATCAAGAGTTAATTGAGATGAGAGCGTTTCTGCTGCTTCAACCCAACTATCCCCATATTTCTCCTTTGCATATTTTTCCAATTCCTCAGCCCTCATAACTTGGGAACTCATAGATATACAATAACACAACACAGTTAATAGCAATAAAATCTTTTTCATACAAATATCTATTTTTAAAGTTTTGTTTGCAAAGTAATTCCTAATAAATCATTTTGACAATATTTTTAACGGAAATCTTTGTAATTTAGACTGGCTATAAATAGCTTATCACTTTTTTTTCCCAAATAGTTCAGAGTGGCTTCCAAGTTTAAGAAGCTCAATCCCCGTCTGTATCAAAAGATAATTATGCTTTATATGGTGTCCCATTTTCATAAAGAAATTCAGGGGCAATGTCCGCACCGTTTGCCCAAAATACTGTACCGTCAACCCCGTAACGCTCAAACTCGCTTTCATCTTTCAGTTCCTCGAAAGCCGGATATTTCAGGAGTGGCGTTAAATCTACTTTTCTTCTTTCTCCATTGTTGAACGTACACAAAAGAGTGTATTTACCCATGTATTCAGCGGATTCTACTAATAGTATCATATCATTGTCTTTTTATCGTTTAACCTTTTCTATCTTCTCACCGTTTTGCGCCTTTTCCCAAATTTCAAGTAATTGCGCTTCGTGGGTGTCTATGTATTCATTTATCAGTCGGATAGTCTTTGCTGTTCCCTTACCTTCTACCATCCTATCTTTGATAGTGATAGTAAACCAGTTGCCACCGTCTTTAATGTGCAGGTGTGGTGGGTTGTGGTCTTGCCCGTACATGTATATCAGAATACCCCGAATAATGTCTATTGCGCTCATGCCTTTTCTGTTGTTGTTTTGAATGAGCCAAAATCTGTCGTATCAATAACCCCGGCATATTTACCGGAACGCGCCTCGTTTATGGCTGCAACCGTCTCTTCATTAGGTTCTGAATACATTGCATCCATTAAAGTGCTCTCTACAAAATTATTCAAACTCCTGTTTGCTTTTTTGGCCTGTTCCTGCAAGATTTGCAATAAATCCTCACGCAAGCGGAACGAAGTTTGTTTTCTTACTACTGCTTCCATATTATTATTGTATTATATTGTATCGCAAATATAATACATTATATACCAAGAAGCAAACCTTTCTCTGATTTTCTTTGCACAAAAAAAGCCCCGAACCATAAGGAACGGGGCTGGAATGGTTATTTACTGTATTTATTCTTTAATTCTTCAATTTTAGATTGTGCATCTTTTAATGCAGTTGTCACGACTTCTGCATTTTTAACAAATACTGTGCTAGCAGAATATCTTTCAAGTTTCATAAACCAATTGGCTTTTCCTTTTGAAACATAATAGCCAATCTGAAATCCGTCTTCTGTTATGAATTTATTTTCTAAATAGTCAGGATTACTTTGAATGTCCGAATCAACTTCACTTACTAACCTATCAAGTGCTTTATTAATTTCAACTAAATCAGAATATTCTATCATTGCAATATGAGATACACTTCTTGATGTTTCAGGTTCTTCAATGCGGTAGAAATACGCATTATTTTGACTTCCTATAATTGTTCTAATTCCTGCTTCTAAAGAACCCATAAAACTTTTGGGAATATTAGACATTGTAACATCTACAAACTTTGTTATAGACCCTGTCTTAGAGGAAAATTCCTCAAATTTAGTTAATTTTTTAGATTCTTCATTGTTTTGCGAATAGCATACAAAGGGAATTATCAGCATTAAGATTATTAATACTTTTTTCATAATCATGTATAATTTTAATGTTAAACAATGTTATTTATATAATGGCAGCAAAATAACTGATAACTGTTTACAAATCCAAATAAATCCACATGTATCTTTACTTTGAAGGTAAAAAAGTTGTTTCCCCTTGCTTTTTTCAAAAATAGTTTGTATGTTTGTAACGTCAAAACATTCATAGGGGCGGCAAACTCCTATGGCTTCAATCATTGGAGTTGTTTTTTTGCCAATACATACCAAGTAGTATCATAAATTTAAGATATTGCACCTACCGAGTGGGGTAACGGAAACGTCCCCAAAATAATCCTATGGATGTTTTGACAGCTCGTAGTAGGTGCATTTTTTGTTATGTCAAAACATCCTATTCAAGTCCTAAGCGAAACAGAGCTGCTGGGGCACAAATTCACGGTTTACGGAACTGCCGAAAATCGGGTCAGCGGATTTCCCCGGTTGGCAAGCTTTCTTTTAAGCGTATAGCCTAGCCAGTCTGAACATGAAGAATTTCAGATC
>OGMF01000245.1_pt1 | contig 65766 bp, 51 predicted proteins | sample 1572921 | NCBI WGS metagenome assembly OGMF01 (sample SAMEA2581919, study PRJEB24529) | metagenome | biome: Human gut stool | place: China | collected 2011 | reverse complement strand
TGCTTGACAATGAGTAGCCGGTATGATAGGCTTGTGCCGGGGCGAATTGCCCTTGAGCTGCTTCGTTCTTTCGCCGGTTCATCATGCCGGCAGAGGCTCGTTGTCAAGCAAACCGTGGAATAAATGCGGTCGGTTTTAGTAAATTAACGGAATACTGCGATTCATTTCGTTTTTTGAAGCTTTTTTGTGTCCATTTTTGCTGGGAGGGCACACCATTTCAATCTTTCGTTTTTTAGGAAAATAACTTTATAATATTCACAAAATATTTTCGTTTACTCAGGCTTTGTTTCAAGTTTCAGCGGAAAATCCCCCAACTTATTCACCTTAAATCCGTTTTTCTTGTATTCTTCATAATCAAATTCTTCAAGCTCATCAATTGCCAGTTTATGAAATTCATAAAAATTCTTCCACCATTCATATCCGGAACCTAACTGTGCATTAAGATATGCATCTGCAATATCACAGCCCATTTGCGGTGCAACATAAAAGGCTCCCATGGCAAGAACATTTACTCCGTTGCCGGTAATTGCCCTAAGTGCCGCAGGAACACTTTCAACAACTCCTGCATGAACGTGAGGACATTTACTTGCGGCAATATGAATTCCCATACCGGTGCCGCAAAAAATCAGTGCACGTTCAAACTCACCTTCTGCAATCATTGATCCGACACGAAGTCCCACCCTGTGAAACATCAAATCCGTATCATCAGGATCAGAATCAGCTCTGACTCCTATATCGGTAATAGACCATCCTTTTTTTCTAAGATGGTTACATACTGCTTCTTTCAACGGAAAACCTGCAAAATCTGCTCCGACTAACAACTGTTTATCTTTAATTTTTTTCATAAAATATTCCCCTCTCTTCGTAAAGTTATGCAAACGTCCTTTAAATACCATTTTCATATATATGATTCACGTCATTTGTATAATTCAACATTAATGACCCAAAACACTTTATAAAACATAATCTGAAACCGGAAGTCCCATTGCACGAAGCTGCTCAACAATATAATCACACACCCATACAGCACCCATGCCATTTATATGGGTACGATCACCCTCCGCTTCTACCATATAATATTTCTTAGCCTCATCATATCCTGCCTCATTTAGATAATTATTAGTCATAGTATTTACATCGATTACAGGAACACAAAGATTATCTGCCACCTCTTTCATAGAATCGGCATATTTTTTTAGTGTGTTGTCCGATACCCCATTTGTATACTGACATCTTTCAATTGAAGTTATTAAAACGGGCTGACCACCTCTTGAACGCACCGCATCAACGTACTTTGTCAGATACTCCTGATAATCCCCACCGGTTGCAGGATCAAGATAGACAGCACTGTCATTTTCGTGTGAATCATTATGCCCGTACGAAATAATGACATAGTCATTTTGCTTTATTCCTGCAAGTACGTTGTTTAGATACCACGATGAAATAGCCGACTTAAGAGCATATCCGGGCTTAGCATTTTCATTTCGTACCGTTACCTTTTTCGAATTAAAATAAGAATCCAGAATTGAACCCCATCCCACTCTTGCCGTAGCAGAAGCATCGTACGTAGCCATCATAGAATCACCAAGCATCCATAATGTTGTGTCTTCATTTTTAAGCTGAGAAACATCCGATACCGGTGTCAAACTTGTAAGATCTTTCAGTACAAAACTCTTGATATTATCTGTTCCGGAAGGCAAGCTCCAATCAAGTACATTCCAACCGTCTTTTACAGATATGCAGTTGACACCAAGCAATGAATCGTTGCTGTATGCAGCTGATATCAGCTGTGCTTCATCGCTGCCGGATTTTTTTACATATATCTTTTTTAGCATACCCCCGTCAGAGATGTTTCTCGTTGCACTACCTTCAGCATCCAGATAAATGGTATCGGAAATTACGTAAGCCGGAACATTCTTCACGGTAACAGGTATATCTACTGTCTGTGCAGGCACTTTTTCTTCATCAGCACCTATATATGTCAGTTTAGCAGTAAGAACATTGTCAGCATCTGTGTCAGCGGGGAATGTTACATTTCCGCTTGTATCAATAATTTCATCATCGGACGATGACCATACAACCATTATATTTGTATTTTTGCTTTGAGGCAACGCTATAATGGGCGAAAATATTTCATTGGGAATATAAAGTGAATTTTTTGCATTTGCAATTTGCGCAGACATATCACTGTCACTTAAAAATGTAACATTAAATTCTTTTACTGCAGAATATGAATTAACTGATGCTTTAAGCATAATTGATGCTTTAACTGTTGTTTCAGGTCTGATTAATTTACCGTTGTCAATTAAGCCTTCCGTTTTCGAATACCACTCATATTCAGCAAAATTACTCTGCGGGATTGGCAAGTCAGTATCAACAATAATTATGTTATCTAACTCAACCGGAAAAATTGTTTCAAACAGCTTATCCTCATATACAAGTATATTATCCAAATAATATACTCCTGTCACATCTGTCCAGGTGTCAAACAACCTGTTTAAATCAATGCTGTTAGCATTTTCAAAATGCGAATAGAAATCATAGTTTGAATTGCAGTTTGTTTCATTTTCAATTTCTACAAAAAATGTTTCACTGGGCAAATCAACATAATATTTAATTGTATACCATTTACCTGCTTCATATTTTGGCAATATTGTTATATTACCGTCTTTTGTTCTGATGCCTATGCTGCCGTTCGACGTATATATTTCAAACGGGACATTGTTACCATGGGAATTGGAGGTTCTCGCGAGACAATAAATATCTGAAACAACCTCCTGCATAAAATCAAAAGATACCATAAATGAGTCAGGTGCTGAATCGTAATATTTTAAAAATCTTGCACGTTTTCCTTCACTTTCAAGCTTGACAACCTTATTGCCTGAAATTTCTTTTACTTTTGGATTAATGTATGTAGTTGTAGACATATAACCGTCAGAAGCAGTTATTTCATGTTCCGTACTATAGCTCTCATAATTCTCACTCCATAGCAAGTTACATACAGAAAGCAGATTTGAATTTTCACGCAAAACGTTGGAAACAGCAATATTTCTACCTTCTGCAGTAGCGGCCAATGCTCTGTACTCTCCCAAATAACCCGCTATATTATTGTCATATATATCATCATACTCTTGCACACCTGACAGATTTAATGAATTTAACCTGACATCAAGCACAGCCTTTGCGCTGTCAAGATTTGCAAAACTTTCGGCATATATATTGTCAGCATAAAATTCTTTTCCTGCTTCCGACACAGTGTTATATAGTGTTTTTATGAATGAAATTACAGCTATTCCGTCTGCATCGTTAAATAAACCAAAACCATTTTTATCTACACACTCTCCGTCTATGTATACATAAGTTTTACATTGTTCAATATCACATAGCAGAGATATATTATACCATTTGTTTGCTTCATACGGAAAATCATTTCTTTTGTTGTTATTAATTGTAAAAACTCCGCCGTATGTGCCAACCTGTATGCTCCTCGTGCTACCGTCATTGTAGGTTCCGTAAACCTCAAGAAGGCGTGTTTCAACTTCTATTGACGTTAAATAAAAATCATACGAAATAATCATTGCCCCACTGTCAACAGAGGTATTAAGGGTATTCCACAATTGTGAATAACCATTCCCGCCCACAAACTTCAATGCATTGCCGTCTCCTTTAGGACTTGCAGAAACAATAATACTAGAGTCGGTGCCAACTGTACCGAAGCCGCTGATCTCTTTCGCTTTGATATTTACAGGGTAAACATCAAAATTATTTTCTCTGTAAACGATACTGTTAATCATATCTGTAACATCAGCAGTTGCAGCAGCCTTGTCAGCATATCCTGACTTAATCAGCACGTTATCAATATAAGTGAGTTCAGAATTGGCAACGGTTTCTATAACAGCAACTTCTTTGGCATCTTCTTTCCAAAACGAAGCATCTTCCAGACAAAGCATTCTATCCATATACAAATCAAATTTTCTGTTATCAATATCCATAACGAGAGTAATGTTAAACCACTTGTTAAGAGGATAATAACAGTTTGCAAAAGACCCATTAGCCTTAATGGCCCCGTTTGGTTCTGCGTATATAACGACAGGACGTTTATCACCGTTTTTTGTACTGTCAAAAATTTGCATCAAACGTTTCTGATTATTTTTAGAAGTAATGTAAAAATCATACGAAATAATAAGACCGCCTGAATCGACTTCATCAAATGTGTAATATGTATTAGATAATAATGAAACAGATTTATTATTTATCGAAGGAAAATCACATACTGCACAACCTCTAAAGTTGTCAGAGTCTACGGTTCCTATTGCATACGAGTTGAAATCTTCCGTTATTTCAAAGCCGGCGGTTGCTGATACGACGCCTGAAACAGAACTTATTAATAATAATACAATCACAAAAAGTATAATTTTCTTCATAACATACCCTCCAATTTTTATTTATCCAAAATACCAAGTCGTTTAACAAATTCAGTGTACATAATAAGTGACGTTGTAAAATTTGGTGCTGTATTTGAAAATTCTCCGGTAAACGGATTTATTTCCTGAGCACATTTCATATCGCTGTCATTGAATATACTAACCATCATTTCCATATATTCTTTATGTATATCTGCTTTGCCGTACTGCTCCATCCAATATACAGTTTCTAAAGCAGTATGAGTCTGTGACATTCCGTTCCAGCAATTCTGACAATCAAAAAGGTCAAACTTTGGCTCACTTACAGACACAGAGCTGAACGGATAATCAGGGCAAAAATGTTTGTCGCTCATAATATATTTGTTAAATATTTTATCAAATACAGGTTGTTCCACTATTCCGTTTACAAACAATCTGAAGATATGCTCACCCAGAAATTTTCTGAATTTACCTGTTGCATCAACATCATAGAAGAACTCATCCTCAGCATCATAACAAACCTTCATAAGCCTTTCTTTCATTTCTCCTGCGGAGTTACGCCATCTATCAGCCTCGTTTGCCATACCTAAATCCTCAGCCATCTCGGCAAGAGCAATTTCACCTCTGTAAATACACGCTGATAAATCAGGCGAAATAATGGGCAGAATCGGATTATCCGGACAATTAGCAGCGTTGCCATCCAAACAAAATTCAGGTAAATCTGCAACCCTCATACTTCTGTCATGTCCTGTATCTCCGCTGCAAAACATTTCAACAAGACCTGTTCCTCTTGTGTTACGGTTACGCCATATCCACTCATCATATCTTTTCCACGAATCATACGATTCAACCAAAAATTCTTCATCACCGGTTTTCTTCGCAACATAATAAGCAGAAGCCGCTAACGGATAAACAATCTGCAAGCTGTTATAATAAATCCAGCGAGCAGTTGCATCGGGCCAATGAACTGCACTTGCAGGATATAAACCATCGTGTCTTTGAATGTGATAAAAAAGCCTATGTGAATTTTTTGCTACCTCTGGGTTATAATCGACATAAAACATAAAATCATGGTTATGTTCTGCCCACAGTCCCGGATAACCCTCGCCCGTTGACAGGACTGGCTTGTTGTAAACATCAAAATATCTGATGTTTTTTTCAAGCAGCTTCAATGCTTTTTTATAATTACTTTTTGTTAAAGCAACGTCAGGTTTTTTGTAATGTTTAAAATACATAGCTTTATACTCCTTTTATTGTAATTTTTCTGTACTGTGTGGGTGTTACGCCATAATGCTTTTTAAATACACTGATAAATGAACTTGAACTTAAAAACCCTACCTTTAAAGCAACAGAATCAACAGACAGGTCTGATGTTTCAAGCAGTTTCTTTGCAGCATCAAGTCTCTTGCAGGTAATAAAGCTTGTAAAGCCTGTACCAAAAATATCGGTAAACTGTCTGCTTAAATAATAATAGCTGATATTAAGATTGTCGGCTAACATCTGCAATGAAAAATCACTGCTGTAGCACATTTCATCTATCAATCTTAAAATATTATTTTTCATATCATCTTGTTTAGAGCTTTTCTTTGTATCCTTTGTTATACCCAAAAAAACTTCACGCAAAACTTCAAAAGCAGCCGCTTCATTCATATGTGTAACATTTCTAAATATTCTTTGGAACATATGCATTTTTTCAGCGTTTGTTTCATACATTTCCCAAACAACATTATACAAAATGGTAATCAGCTCAAAAATCAATCTTTGACATATTACATTTGTTTTGTAATCATAATTTTCCGCATATATATCATCAAGCAATTCGGAAACAATATCAATATGCCCCAATCTTATGGCACGACTCAAATTTGCCTTTTTTTCGGAAGAGAGCTCGAACTTAAAGTCACCTTTATATTCAATATTTTCATAAAATACAACCGTGCTGTTTTTAAAATTTTCCAACTGATTTATTGTTATAAAAGCTTCATCATATGACTGACTTAATCTCTCAACATCATCGATTTCTCTTCCTATACCTATTTGAGCAATAATTCCGCAATTCTCAATGCCGTTTTTAAAAACACTTTCAATTATCCTGCTGTCCCCGTTTCGCTGATAGTTAAGAACAAAAACATACAAAAATTCATCAATCTGTGCAAATTCAGCAAGTATGTTTTTGTTCAGCAGTTCAGAATATATCTCATTATTAACTCTTTTAACGGCTCTGGCTATTACTTCCTGTTCAGAATTACTATAGCTTGATTCTCTGAGAATATTCAAAACAGCTACACGCATATATTTGTGCTTAAAGTTAAATTTATAAGTAACTCGATTTCCGTATACATCAAATTGATTTTGGAGCATTTTTATCATATCATTTTTTTGAACAAGTGACATATATTCGCTTAATTTGTTAGATATTAAAATATTTCGTTCATTATATCTAACGAAAAAACCTTTGAGTTCTAAATTTTTTCGATGTGCAAAATAACTGCTGCATAAAACAACCAATAATAATAATACACAAAAAACTATAATCAGTATATCAACATTGCCCGAATATTCACTTTTATCTATATAAAAAACATATGAGTCAACAATTTTTCGTGCCTGCAGTGTAAAGACGTAATTATTTTTGTAAGCAAAAAAACCATTCTTCCCGGTGTTTATTGCGAAAGAAATAACGTCTTGTGAACAATTGTCGGTTTGGAATATAATATCATGCTTTTTGCTTATAGCCGCAAACTCTATGCTGCTTATATTTTGCTCACTTTTAATTTCTGATACTAATGCATCTCTGTTTAATAAAAACATGACGACACCGATGGTTTTATCATCAAATATTATATTTCTACAGAATATTATATTTGCATTTTTTTTTGCATTACTGTCGATACCAAGATAATAATAAGCTCTGCTTTCATACGTAAGTGAATTTTCAAATTCTTCATATGTAACATCGTTACTTTGGATATGTTTATCAAAATATTCTTCTCTGCTGTAGTAAGAATGTGCATTAACAAAAATATCGTTGTTGGAACTGTAAATAGCAACATCGGTAATTACTTCATCAATATTTGTATAATTTGATAACTCATTGATTGTTTTATGAATACATATGTTCAAATCGTTCTTATTATCGAACTTCGACATAACAAATTCATTTACTATTCCGTTTTTTTGTATATGCTCCGACATTTTTAGCGCAAGTGAAATTTCAGTATCAATATAATTGGAATACTGCGTAATTATTTTTTGATTAAGATTTTGCGAACGTTTAGTTACATAGCCTGACAATATAAAAAGAACAATTATTCCAATAATAACTATAGGAGTTATTGATACAAACAGATATGTTCTTAATGATTTGAAAAACTCATCATGCTTTTCCAAACAAATTCCTCCTAAATACTGTTAACAAGCATTGAATTTGCTATTATACAATCCTTCTCACAAAATTCGGACACAGGCATTAAATTGTTATAATTATCCCAAAGGAATACCTTAAGTAAATAATTACCGTCATCAAATTTATCAACAGATATGTTCTGTTTTATTAAAGAATTTTCGCTTAAGCTCTGCATATTAATATAACACAATTTATCATCGTTGTAAAATGCAGAAATTAACAATGGAGTATTATATCCCCAAAAGTTTTCATAGCTGATATCCGCAGCAATATTTATGCTATGCTCATCATTGTCTATTTGAATTCTTTGTTTCGGCGGATATTCGTTATAAATACAAATATTATCAATATAATATAAATTTGCTCCTGCTTGGGCAATAGTTCTGAATACTCTGTTGATATCCTTTTCTTTATACTCACCGTTAATCGATGCAAAACATGCGTCGGCAATTTTACATTGTCCGTCAACATATACGGAATATTTTTTCAATTCTAAATTAATATACAATTTAAAATTATACCATTTTCCCGCTTCATAATCATAAATTACGGTAGTCGGCGTATCAATATTACCATTGTAGCATACAATATCATTTCCGTTGCTCTTTAAATATGCCGCTATATCCTTCCCGTTTGTATCCTGACAAATATACAATTCTCTTATAACAGATTTAATCGGCTGCATAAATGAAAATTCAACCACAACGTTATCCCCTGCATCATCAACTGCTCCTATAAGCTTTGCCTGTGACCATCTGCCGTCAATTAAAAGTGCGTTTTGTGTTTCAATCATTGACACATTTGCATTACTTAATAACTTCAAAGAATTATAAGAACTTAATTCACGGTTTAATTCGGCATCAAAGTTTTCCAAAAACTTAAGCGATTTACCGTCGCTTATGGCAAACGAATAAAGTTTGTTAGCCAGTTCTATGTATGATGCTTTTATATTTTCCGAAATAAATTTATTTTTAATAACAGCAATCGCTTCCATTGCTTTTTTATATAGAGCTCCGGATTCATCACTTTCTTCAAGTATATACAAAAGCTTATTAATTGCATTTGTTTCTTCATCGGTAAATTCAAGGCTGACAAAATTGCAGGCAGCCTGTGAAGTATCAAAATAACCAACTGCAAAATCATCAATATGTATGTTCTCCGAGCCGGAATTTTTGATTATTACTCTGCTCACATCAAATAATCCCAAATTTTTATTTTCAACAAAAGCACCATCAACATATATATCAGCACAACCGGTATTTCTGTAAAAAACCAAAGCAATATTTGTAAAGGTATCATTTTTGACTGCCCTGTAAACAAGCTTATTGTCAAGATACACATCAGCGGCTTCATAAGCATTACACGAAAATACATAAATATTACTTTCATATTCAAAATTTTTTCCTAAACATCCTCCGCCGCCTATTTGTACAACATTATTTTTGAAGTCAGATTTATTATCAATAACAGCATCTTCACAAATCCACGGATACTGATTAATATTTAAAACCGTGTTAAAACTATTATACGCGTAATAGCTGCCAAAATCCATATCAATTTTCAATATTCCTTCGTTTGGTGAAATATCACCGCCATGTGTTACAATCACAATATAACCTGTATTAGTTTTACTGCACACTACATTATACAATTTATTGTCGTCAATTTCATATTTACCGTCTGAGATTTCCAAAACACATACTCCGCCACCGGTAAGTTCAATTGAAATTGCATCTTTTGAATATTCAATAATATTTGCATTAACGCTATTATCAGTTAATCCGGTAATTTTTATGGGCGTTTCACTTGTTACTACAGTTTCAAAATGCTTAAGATTTTTCGACAAAACATTCCTGTTACTGTTAATACTGTTATTAATATCCGTCCATAAATAAGTATCTTCAACCGTAGTTTTAAACTGCTTATCAAAATCACCGTAATATGCGTAGTTATTTGCCGCCATCAAAACATGCTGACCATTTAAAGAAAACACATTTTGTGTAATATCGGGATGCCCATAGTTCTCAAGAACCGCATATTCATTATCAGTTATTGCAGCATCATCAAAAATCAGCAAAAGCTCTTCATATCCTAAGCTTTCAATTAAATCATGCTGATGTTCAAAAATTTTCATATATCTGCCTGAGCTTTTTAAAAACGACAAGCATCTTCCTGCTTCAACAGCCGATTCCAAAACAGGATATCCTTTTTCGCTTATTCTGAAAAAGCCAAGACCTCCCGTTGATGTACATATATAATGTTCAATAAGTGACAGCATATTTTCAAGAAATACATCTTCTTTGCTGATTTCATATGCACAACACAAAATTTCAGCGGCAAGCATGTCTGTAACTGATGACTTTCCTCTTGAGCCATCCTCATTTGTTTCATAAACAGCGATATCGCCGTTCGGATGCCACAAGCCCTGACCGTAGTTTTCATTTTGTATGCAAATATAACGTGCAAAATTAAGTACTACACTTTTAATAGTTTCATTATTTTCAAGTTTCAAAACATCACAAAGCCCTCTTAGGCCGTAAGTCATCAAATAAATTTTTACAGCAGGATTTTCATCACCTAACTGAGTAATAGGCGTTCCGTCATTATAGTATGCCTGATGCCATGAACCGTCAGTTTGCTGAGTTTTATTGCCCCATTCTATAACATCCAGATATGCGTTTTTATATTTTTCTGCACCAAGAAGCATATAGGCATAATATAATGCTCTTGCAGAGATTAAATATCTTACCTCACCATAATTTCTGTATGACGGTTTTACCGTATCATCCTGCGACCAATACCACATACGCGGAATATATCCGCCACAGTTTGCCTGTTTGTACATATTTGAAACCAAATGGTCTGCACATGCGATAAAGACTTCCTTTAAATACTCATCACCGCTTAAAACATATGCCATATAAAGACCGCTTGGATCCCCATAATAAGGATGGCTTTCAAATGCTTTGGACATGGTAAAATTTCCGGTTCTGTATCTGCCGGCGCCGTATATTTCTTCATATTTCCCCTTGTATATAACAACGTCTGCCCAAGCCTCGGCACTGTCATAAATCATATTATATATGTCGCTGTTGCCTGTCATCATATAAGCATAGCCCAAGTTATACTCCGTTTCTCCGAGACGTATGCCGAACGTAGAAACTGTACCGGATGCCGCATCAATATTAAGCGGAATCGACCCTGCCTCAAATCGTCCGTTCAATTTATTTTTCACAGAAATTACAGTTTCAATAATATCATCAGCCGGCGCACTTGTTTTATCAGTTTCAATGATACCGCCTCTTACAAACTGCATAGTATCAATACATACAGATGGAGGATTAGCAACATTTTTTGAATAATTTTCACCTGACGAAAGAGAAATATACATATGATTGGTTCTTGAAACACCGTCATAGTATGTAAATTCGCTTTCGTTAACTATGGGGGCAATTTTAACCTTGTCGTCTGATACGATGAATCCTGTCTGTGCATTATTTACCGCACCGTAAAACCTTGTATTATCGTATGAAATAACATAAAAATCTTTGCAGTCAAACACAGTGTCGGACAAAGCAGTTCCTGTTTTATCAATAATCATTCCGGTTGATTTTATTACCGCATTACCTTTTGCAGTAATTCTGTAATCAACATAAACACTGTCGGAACACGACGGCAACGTAACATAAATTTCTCCGTAGATATTATCCGTTAGAATTCCACTGATTTTCACTTTAATATAGCTGTTGGTATTTTTAATCAGCTCAGTTTCTATATTATCCAAATAAAATATTCCATTTAGAGTTTCGGCATAAAGCTGCATTCCGCCTGAATTCATTAAAGGATTACCGTCAACTTCAATATTACAGCTGTTATTTTCATTAAGCACAACAGCCAAAGAACTGTTGCTGATTATATTTTCGGCAGAATTGCAGCTTAAATCACCTGATTTCGGCACACCGTTTGTAAGGTAGAGTGTTTTTTCTTCATTTGCATCAAGGTTGATTACAAATGAAACCAACAGCCAATGAACACTGCCGTCGTTATGCTTCGATATTTCCTCAGTTGAAGTAACCAAAGCACTATCCCCATCTATAACGCAAAGGGTTGTATCACTATATAACTCTCCTTTTGCAAACGGTATTCCTCGTCTTACCAAATAATTGTGACAATCCACACCATTCCTTTCCGAAACCGTTATTGCTACATTTATATCTGTGTTATTACTTGAAAAAGCAGGCATTGTACCAAACATCAAAATAATTGTAAGTAAAACCGATATTATTTTTTTCAAACAAACTCCTCCTTTTCACATCAGATATAAATGCAGCAAATATTAATAATTATATTACCGTACTATTTCAAAGCTGTGTTCTTCGGTTGCTTTTGTTAATGGAATAAGACTATCAAAATCCTGTAGAACAAACGCTTTTGCTTTATAATTTCCTGCCTCAAGCGCACTCTTTGCAACATTAGCTTTCCAGAAATCACCTGTCTTTGTTCCTATTTCAACAGTTTTAAGCGTATTACCTTCATAAATTGCTATAATAACAAGTGGATTATCAGCCTTCTGACTTAATTCACCGGACGCATATGCCTGACCTGTAACAGAGTCATCGTTTTCTGTTACCGTGAGTCCGATTTTTCCAAGTACTATAACCTTAAATATTTTTGAAGCAGGCATACCGGCACGTTCCAAAGAAGCAGTAAGATATGCTGTTGTATTATAGTCGTCTTGTGTTACTGTTCCGTCTGCAGCTAATACCGGCTGATCATTTACAGACCATACAATGTTTTTACCGCTTCCTGATATCTGAACAAGTTCAATATTATCAACAGCGGTATCGCTTATTATAATATTTGCTAAATCATCGAGATATTCATCGGTATATATGTTTATATTGCTAATATAAAATTTCTTTGCACCGGCTGCTAAATTAGTTACAAATAAACGCCCAAAGCTTTTTAAATCACCGCTTGTAGATTTTCCGGGCACATCCGTTCTTAATGTCAAATCATTTGCAATACCTTCCCCATTAACGGATACATCAAATGCTTCTGTTTCTGCATTAGCATAAATCTTGAATGAATATGTTTTGTTTGCTTCATAATTACTTACAAGTACAACCTTCTTATTATAATCATAAGTATATATATCGTTTCCGTCAGTTCTGATCCATACTCCATACTGCGAACCGCTTCTGTCAGTTAAACTATACAACGTATCAATTGCACCTTTTTCGGGCTGTACAAAATCAAATTCAGCTACGATTGTGTTGTATTCATCATCAACATAGCACATAAATTGCGCAGCAGCACTCTCAGTTGCTTCAACTTTCAAGCTGTCATTTTCTGCATCAATTGAAATATTTGCAGGGTGTGTATTAGCCTTATTCAGCAAACGCATACCGGCCAGACTCTGTCCGCTTGCACCTACAGTAAATGTTTTGTCTGATAAATATCCTGTAAAATCTTCTGATGCAATATTAAACACACCGTCATTTTCTTTATATATTCTCATATCGTCAAAATATGTCTCAACATCCGGTTTTGCAGTATAAAACGGTCTGTTTATATACGCGGCGACATCACCACTAAACAGATAATCATCAGCATACTTTTCGCCGTCAACGTACGCATCGTACTTGCCTTTTGCAACATTTACGGCAACCTTTACGGTGTACCATTCACCCGCATTATACGCAGGCCCCTGTACTCCGCCGTTCGTGCCATTATTAAAGTAAATATAACCAGCCTTCAAATATACTTTAGGACCCTGCTTATTATTATTTGAGTTTACGGCTGTATATAAAAACGGTGCATTTCCAACCGCCGGCTGCATAAATTTAAATTCGCATATATAATTATCAGTAAACGCTTCGCCTTTAAGTTTAAGTTCACCTGCACTCGCAACCTTAACAGCCTTACCCTGATATGTGCTTGTTTCTACTATTTCAGCATTTTTTACCGATTCAGGAAAGTAGATATTTCCACCCAACTTATAAGTATCTGCTGCTGTAATTGAACCGACCTCAATGCTTTCAAAATTCTCTTTTAAATTTTGCATTCTAACCGTATAATCACCGGCATAAGCGCTAACTGCAGGGATAATCATCAATACTGCAAAAATCAATATTTTTACTATTTTCTTCATAGTTAATCTCCATTCTGCCGCTAAAGCGTCAGCACAAGCAGAAATGCAAGTGCTGAACTGCAGCTGTTTTTTTGATATACTTTATTTGATAAAAAGATATTCTACAAAAGATATTTTATACACTACAACTTTTTTTCCTACGGCGCAGCCATTGATATCCGTCATCCTTTTACTGCGCCAATCATAACACCTTTAACAAAGTATTTCTGTATGAAAGGATACAAACAAAGGATTGGTACGGTTGACACAACTATTATTGCATACTTAATATTCGCCGCATAAGCTGCTGAGTCTATTGAAGAAACATTCAAAGCACCTTGAGATGAGGTAGTATCATTTTGTACCAGTACTTCTCTTAACACAAGTTGTAATGGATATAAATTTCTGTCATTAATGTAAATCAATGCACTAAAATAATTATTCCATATAGCTACTGCATAATAGAGACTTATAACTGCAATAATTGGTTTCGCAAGCGGGACCATTATTCTACTAAACACTTTAAAATCACTTGCTCCATCAATTTTTGCAGCCTCAACCAGCGATTCAGGCATTCCTCTGAAATAACTCAGCGTGATAATTAAGTTATATGTTGACACAGCCTGCGGCAATATCATTGCAAACGGGGTATTAAGCAAACCCAAATTTCTAACAACCATATAGGTAGGGATAAGACCGCCGGAAAAATACATAGTAAACATAATCAAAAATATAATAATATTCTTTCCCGGCAGGGTTTTCCTTGATGCCGCAAATGCCGCTGTTGTTGTAAGTAAAACACTTAAAAATGTTCCGCATGTAACATAAAAGATTGTGTTTCTGTAGCCGTTCCAAATCTGAGTATCCTTTATAACCTGTTTATAACTGTATATGGCAAAATCTTTAGGCCATAAAAGCAAGGGACTTCCCTCATAAATTTTAACAGGACTACTCACCGATGCAACAAGCACATAATAGCAAGGATATAATGTTATCACGATGAGCAGAATCAAAAAAAGTGTATTTAATACATCAAACGTTTTTTCTCCAAAACTTTTTTTTATATACATTTTTTATCACCTACCATATTCCATCTCCGGTTATTTTTTTACTCATAGCATTGGCTGACATCAACAAAATAAAATTACACACAGAATTGAACATAGATACCGCAGTAGAATAGCTGTAATCTCCATCAATAAGTCCTCGTCTGTAAACATATGTTGAAATAACATCTGCCGTGTCATATATTGCCGGATTGTACATCAAAATAATTTTTTCGTAACCTGTCGAAAGCATCTGACCAATACGCATAATCAAAAGCAATATTATTGTTGCCGCAATTCCTGGGATAGTTATATGGATACATTGTCTCCAGCGTCCTGCACCATCAATCATCGCTGCCTCATATAAGCTTTGATCTACAGATGCAATCGCTGCAATATAAATTATACTTCCCCAGCCTATCCCCTGCCATATATCACAAACAGTATATATGGCGGGGAAAAATTTTGATTCGGTCATAAACGAAATTACTTCTTGTCCAAACAAAGCTCTGATTGTGTTAATTATACCATCGCTTGACACAAAAACATTAAGTATTCCAACCATTACAACGTTTGAAATAAAGTATGGCATATATGTGACAGTTTGAACAAGCTTTTTAAATTTTAAACTATGTACCTCGTTTAATAACAATGCTAAAATAATCGGTGCTGGGAACGAAAAAACAAGTCCCATAATATTTATCACAAGTGTATTTCTTAATAACTGAAAAAATTTATAGTTTGTAAGAAAATCAATAAAATTTTTCAACCCTACAAACTTGCTTCCAAAAATACCTCTTGTAATTGAATAATTTTGAAATGCAATTACATTTCCAAACATAGGAGCATAAAGAAAAATTATATAAAACAATAGCGTTGGTAAAAAAATCATATATATGCTCTTATGCTTTTTGATTTCTTTCCATAAACGGACGTTTTTATTACCTATTAAACTATTTTTTTGCTTAGCAGTTTTTTGCATATTACTTACTGTCCCCTTAATTTATTTTGCCTGATATCTAACGTATGCATCATTGTAAATATCAATAAGCTCATCCATACCCATACTTATTAAATTTTCTTTTACAGTATCAAATTCGGAAATATCTCTCTTGCCAATAATAAAGTAGTTTATAGCCTCAGAGATATACGTTTTCAATTCATTTGTAACACTTGAAATCGTATCAAGTTCCTCCTGTGTAAACATAAGCGGTGGTAATGCCCCTGAAATATCAGCCGATTCACTCCATACCTCAACTGCATCCTTGCCCCACGGCTTTAAAGTCTGGCTGTATGCTTCCCAAAGCTGAATTGACGGGAAATCGGTCGTCATCGTAATAGTGTTTTTTGCAAGTACATCCTTACAATCCAAACCGTCAGGATTATTGAAAACATATTCCTCATTAAATACATTCTTGCCGTTTACTACATCATACGTAAGACCTTTCTTACCATAGTTTGCAATCAAGGTTCCCTCCTCACTGTAGAAAAAATCAAACCATTTAGCAACTCCTGCCGGGTTTTTACATGCTGTTGTAATAGCAGCACCTTCACCAAGATTTGATTTGTAAATTGTATTGTAGCATTTTCCGTTAATATAAGGAACTGCTTTTATTTGCTTTGTTCCGTCATTCATTGCGTTATAATATTTGCTGGGCTGAATACAGAAGTAAAAGCCTGATTTGTCATTCATTATTTTACTCTGATATTTATCATCATCATTTACAAGATAATCTACATCCAAAAGCCCCTCAGAATATAACTTGTTAAGGTATGTAAGTGCTTCCTTCATATTATTTTCCAGCATTCCATGGGTTACCTTACCGTCTTTAATATAAAAATCAAAGTGAGTATCAAATGCGTAAACCAGATTAGCAATACCAAAAGTTAAATCGTCCGCTTTCATACCTGTGAAGGGAATTTCGTCTGCTTTGCCGTTTCCGTTGGGATCCTGAGTTTTGAATGCTTTTAAAACTTCGTACAGCTCATCAGTATTTGTAGGCATTTTAAGGCCTAATTTATCAAGCCAATCCTGTCTAATTGCAGGACCTAAGAACACCCTTAATTTATCATCTTTTCTAAGTGCCGGTGCAAATAAAACACTTCCGTCATCAAGAGTATACTGCTTTCTAATTTCCGGATTATCCTCGCCAAATTTTTTAAGATTGGGCATAAAATCCATATAATCTGAAAGGGGAACAATTACCCCATCATCAACATATTGCTGCATTCCTCCGGGAATTGTAGGCCAGTAATACATTATAACATCAGGATACTTTCCGGAAGCTATTAAAAGATTAAATTGCTCATTTGCCGCTGCAGGTGATGGGTTTGTCCATTCAACATGACAACCTGTCGCTTCCTCAATCATCTGGAAAGCAGTAATATCATTTTTGTCTTTAGCTCCTGCTTTTACAGCATTTGAGCTTATTACCGCAAATGCTGTAATTGAATCAGGAATTTCACCTTCTTTGACGTTGGTTTGTGAAGTGCTGTCACCGCAGCCTGCAAATGATACAAGCATAATGCATGCAAGTACCAAAAGCATAATTTTTTTAACATAATTTTTCATTTTTTACACTCCTTTTTATATTTAAAAATTTTTACAACCAATCAATTTTAATATTACAGCAGAATATTTATCCGGCATTGTAATATTTATTCCGTTATAAGTATCTGCCACTAAACATTTACTGTCTGACGGATATAATATATCTTTTTTTCCTGCAGTTAAAGGTATAAACAGGGTGTCTGTATCACAATTCATACGCCATACGGCAAGATATACCGTATCGTCCGCTTTATAAGCAACTGCCGCCCAGCCTTTTTCGTAATTGTTTAAACCAATAGGATAAAACGGTATTGCTTTGCATATATCTTCACGGAGCTTTTTGTAACATTCTACACCTTGTTTCACATAATCAAACTGTTTGTCGGAAAATTTTAAAATATCACCGCTTAAATGTATTACAGTAAGCATTGCATTTACCATATTATAGCTTGCGTTGTTTTCATCACCGTCTGATTTAGGAAAGTTCCATATCGCCGCCTGTTCAGGCAAAAGTGCCGTTGCGGCATTTGATGCAATTACAGCCAAATGCCTGTAGTCTGTCTGGTCAGTTACTGATTGCAGGTGATGCTTTGAAAGCATTGCGTATTCCATCCTCATACCACCGCTTGAGCAATGCTCAATAATTAATTCGGGATATTTTGCTCTTATCTCATCAATCCACGAAATATACGCAAGCCCATGCTTCATAAGTCCGTCACCAAAGCTGTCAGCACTAACCTCTGTGCCGGTTCCTGCATCAATATTATAATCGAATTTGATATAACCAACACCGTAGTCAACAACAACTCTGTCAACTACCGATGTAGCAAATTCTCGCACCTTTTTATTTCTGAAATCAAGCTGATATCTACCGTGATCAATCACACGTTTGCCATGTCTCATAAAGAAGCATTCATCATCAAACTGATTAAGTATCGGGCAATCTATACCCATAACCTCAATTTCAAGCCATATACCAGGTATCATACCTTTTGCCTTTATGTAATCAAACACCTCTTTTATTCCGTTCGGAAACCGCCAACCTATCGGCTGCCACTCTCCTACTGTATCCCACCATTCGCCGTCAGCATACCATCCGGCATCAACCACATAGCACTCTGCACCAACGCTTGCTGCCTTATCTATAACAGGTACAGACTTATCAGTTGTGGGTTTTAAATTAACACTGCTCCAGCAGTCATTGAAAATAACAGGTAATTTCCCGTTGGTAAAGCTTGCTTCACAAATTACACGTCGGTATTTTGTCATATTGCGCAAACAGTCATCAAAGCTTTCACCAACCGTTATGCAGGCTTTCACACTTTGAAATTCATCGCCCGGTTTTAATTCTTTGTACCAGTGGTTTTCCTGCTCATTTGGTCCGCTAAGCTTTAAATATATCATATCTGCTATATCGCTTATTTCCCATTGCCACGAACCGTTGATTTCTATCTGCCACATAATGGTGTTATTTGTATCCTCAACAGCGCCCATAGGCAGATATTCCTTTGTTGACCATGTTCCTGAGTTTGACGCTGTTATTCTTTTCATAGCAAACTCATTTGTTCTGTCAAAGCCAAGCTCACTCGGTGAATACTTTTTCCAGTTAACCTCGCGGCACCACGTATTATGAGGAATTATAATAGCTTGGTTTATCATTTTCAAGTCCTGTATATGAAAATGAGGAAACATATTCAAGTCCTACATTTGCATTGCTTATATTTTTAACAACTGTCCACGCACGCACAGCGGAAATATCAGTATAAAACTGATAATGCACCGTAACTGCCAGTTTTGCATCAGACAGTTCAAGCTCCAGCTTATTGCCAAGCATATTCTCATAGTATTTATGAGAACAGTATCTGAGGCTTTTGCTTGCCGATGTCCCGGTATGCTTTGCACCGTGATGGTCATCTTGATTTTCTCCCGATACATGAATTTCCACTACAGGACACCATTTTAATTTTTTATCTGAATTTTTGCTGACTTTTGAAAACTCTTTTAATGCAGTAATACCATCATCTGTAACATCAAATATCATATTAAATCCGCTTTGTGAAAAATCAAGCACCATATTTAATCCCCCCATTTGATGTGGCTACTGCCGCACACATAAGCAAGAACGCTCCAACCCCGTGCAAATCGTTTGAGCATGTTGGTCTTTCAATGTAACCCTGATAGTTGCACACACTTGTTCCAATGCACACTCCGTCTACTGACAAATTGTCACAGTTTCCCCCAAGTCTTGAAACTATACTTTCAAAGCTTTCATTTACATACTCTGTAAGATTTTTATCAAGCACCCCAAGAGATACTGCTTTTGCAAATGCCGCTGTGAACAGACAGCTGCATGAGGTTTCTATCCAGTTGCCTTCACATTCACCCTTGTCAACTACCTGATACCACATTTTTGTATCACTGTCGCGGTATTTCATTAAATTACCAAGCAGCTTCTTTTCTATTTCTACGACGCCTGCCCTTTTCGGATGATCGGCAGGAGTAAAGCTTAGTATGTCGGTTATTGCATATACATACCAGCCCAACGCTCTGCCCCATACTTCTTCGGACAATCCTGTTTCATCGTCTGCCCAAACTGCTTCTTTTGACTCGTCCCAGGCGTGAAGCATAAGACCTGACTTTTTATCATACATGTTTTCATACATTATAAATATTTGCTCTATTGCTTCATCAAGCCAGAAACTTTCACCTATGAAAGCCGCATACTCCGCACGGATAGGTCCGCCCATATAAAGTGAGTCAAGCCACATCTGATACGGATGACACTCCTTATGCCAAAAGCCGCCCGCCTTGTTTTTAGGCCAGTCTTTTAAGATGTTCATCAGTGTTTTCAGTGCAATTTTATATCTTTCATCACCTGTTTTTTCATAAAGTCTGTACAAAAGGATACCGGGTTGAATATGGTCGATGCTTCTCTTATCAATACCGGGCTGTATAACTTCGGTATTGTTGTAATCATATTCTAAAATATTACCATCCTTATCAATTATTGAATCAACCCACTTTTTTGCATATTCAAAATATTTTTCTTCATTACAAATCTTGTACACATTTAACATTCCGGATAAGAACACACCCTGATGATAAAGAAATGTCTGTTTCGGGGGTAATTCCGGAGCATCATATTTTCTCATCATTGTGTCACATAAACTCTTCCCTACTGCTATTGCCTTTTCTTTCAAAAAAATCACTCCGAATCAAAATAATTGTAAATATTTATAAATCTTGAAATATCAGCCGCTGTAACATAATCATCCTCATTAATCAAATAATCTGTAATTTTTATTTTCTTTAAAATTTTCAAAGCTGTTTGTTTTTCAGATATGTTATCTTCCACACCGAAATAATACCAGACAGGATTGCCTATTCGGTCAGCATTTCCTTCAATTTTGAGCCAGTTGATAATACTATTATTATCTGATATCTGCGGTACTGTAAATTTGTTTTTGGTGTCGTATTTACCAAACATCAATCCGTTTTCATCATACATACCTTCGTTAACAGCTTTATTTTTCGGATATGCAAACAATGAACAATCAATCATTTCAAACGGCTTTTCTGACGATGTCCACAAATACATTACATCAATTTTTTCAGGCGTACCTGCTGTCCCTCTCGGCAAATACCCTTTACCGATCAGTATTTCTTCACCACCCTCAGGAGTAACATAAGAGTCGTACCTCCCGTTTTCCATATCAAATACCATTCTGAAAGTATATTTTTTATTCTTTTCATATGGAATTACATTATCTGCATAATACCAGTCTAAATTCATAGAGTCTATAATCTTTTCAGGTGCAAATCTTACCATGAATGCAGCATCTGCAAGACCGCCAACTTTTTTTGCTGAATCACCGAATATAACAATAGCATCCATTTTATCAAGCTTGGTTAAACAGGTAAATGTAATTTCAAAATTTTCCGTCTGCGGTAAAATATTATAGCGATTTTTTTCAAAATCTGCAGCAGGCAACAATGTAAGTTTTTCTTTTTGCTTAAGAGGTATTTCAAACACTTTTTCTTTTGAAGCGGTACCCTTTGTTACAGTAGCGGTAAGCCTTATTTTATCAACATCAACATTGTTTCTTGATAATATTCCTTCTTTTGAAAGAATATCCTCTCTTTCTGAATGCCACGTTACATCACAGTCAAACAGAGATTTTTTTGCAAGAAAAACATCTGACGAAAGCTCATCACCATCATATTTAACATCAAGGACTTCAGCCGCAAAATCTACCTTTTTATCATCGGTTAAGGTTTCATTTGGAATTATCTGCTCTTTAAACATAACATTGTTTACAGAATATATTTGCGGTTTTGCTTCTGAAACAAGCTTTAAAAGCTGTGGTGCAAATTCTCTCCATTTTACCTTATCACCGTCAATTGATATTTCTTTATTCAAATACTGCTTTATAAAGGATTTTATTTGCTGAGCCGAAAGGCTCATATTTTTATCAAACCCTGTGGACAGTGTATCAAAACCGACCGTTTCGGTTAAATATCCCGAAGAATTAAGCCTTATATACAATTTACCGGCCTGTGCCTTGATGTTGCCGTTTCTGCTTACAATAACTTTTACACCGTTAGCTATCTTTTCTACTGTTACGTTATATCCGTCATCCGGGTTAATATCAAACCTGCCGCTTTCAAATCTGAGTCCAATTTCGAAATCACCAATAATATTCATTTCAATTTTATCCTGCGAATAATCATTGATATATATTTCCGCTTCACCTGAAATTTCATCAACATAGACAGGTCTTTGGATAGCACTTACCAATCCGTACTGCTTTGTATATTTATTTAATATAACTCTATAATTATCTTTTACAATATTTTTTTCACCTTGCCAAAGTGCATTTTCAGGAACAGTAATTCTGATATCTTTTTCATAATCTCCCGTATATGGCGCATCGTTGTTTGCTGCAAAAAGTATTTTGGTATCGTTAGACAAATATACATTTTGTGTTACTTCGGGATAATCATATTTTGCAACATCATACTCATAGCTTAATTTTGACGAATCATCGGAAAATAGAAGGCTTATGTTTTCAAAACCAAGTTCTTCTACCTTTGCACGATTTTTTCTTATGATATTATTTAGAATATCAGAGCATTTAAGCAGAGTGGTAGCTCTTCCAAGTTCAACTGATGAGCTTGACGTTGCATGAAAGCCCTCCTGTGGAAAAATGAAATGTGCAAGTCCTCCCACCTCGGTACAAAGATACATTTCAAGCATTTCAAGCAAATTTTCAAGATACTTTTCGTCTTCTGTAAGTTCATAAGCTGAACATAAAACATCGACAGCAAGTATTGTTGCCAATGGCGATATACCTCTTGAACCGTCTTCGTTAGTAGCGCAAACCTCCATATTACCATTAGGATTCCATATTCCCGGACCGTAATTCTTATTTTGTTCACAGAGATAATCAGAGAATTTTATCGTAACTTCCTTTACTATGTCATCATCAGTCCATTTAAGCATTTCGGTAATTCCTCTGAAACCGTATAGTGTAACATAATCTTTGACCATTAGCTGCTCAACCTGATGGTCAAACGGTGAACCATCATAAAGCACGGCCTGATAAAATGAACCATCAGGCAATTGAACATTTTTTGCCCATTGCACTATGTTTTTTGCTGCTCTTAAATATCTGTCATCATTAAAATGCAAATATGCAAGATACATTGTTCTGGCTCTTATCAAGCTCCGCGCTTCCATATAGTTAATTAAAAACGGTCTTACCTCTGTATTGGCATCCCATTTTGAAGTAACAATACCATAAGTTCCATTTGATTGCATCTTATACATAAGTTTAAGCGCTGTACCTACTGATAACTCAAAGATCTCGCCGATATATTCATTCCCTGATAACAAATACACCATATAAAATCCTGCTTCATCACTGTAATACCCATGACTCATAAACCCTTGATATGACGTAAAAGTTGCCTTATATCGTGCTTCACCGTTAAAATCCTCGTATTTACCTTTGTAAACAAACATATCTGCTCTTCTCTCGGCATCTGTACAAATAAGGTTATATAAGATGTTATCACCGGTTTGCATATAAGCATAACCTATATTGTAATCCAATTCACCGGGACTGTACCCAAACGTATTAGCAGAATCTGTTTTTGCATTGTAATCCAGCGGTATTCCCCCTGCATCAAATCTTCCGTTGTTTCTTCTTGATGCCGCCTTTGTACTTTTTATTACTTCTTCGACCAAAGCGCCCGTATCTGTTGTGCGAATTATCCCTGCACGCACAAACTGTTCAGAGTCAATTACAACAGCAGGTGGATTAATCAGTGATAAATCCCATTCGTTACCATCATCAGCAAATGAGAAATATGCATGATTGGTTCTCGATAACCCATCTTGATATGTATAAGCTTTGCCATTGATTATTGGGGCAAGCTTAATATCTGTATCACCTATAACAAAGCCTGTATCCTCTGATACCGTAGTTGAATTTCTAAACCGTGTATTATCATAAGAAATAATCCACATATCGCCAACTTTAACAGCATCATCATTAATGATACTTCCTCTATTAAGTAATTCGTCTGTACACGGTATCTTTAAACCGGTTGATGTTATATCAAGTTTCTCTTTAGCTGTAATACGGTACTCAATTTCAAATTTTGAAGATTTTTCTGCAATCACTACATACATTTCACCGACAATATATTTGCCTATTTTACCTTTAAGTCTGATTTTTGCATAACTGTCAGTATGCTTTAAAACAGTTACCTCATTAGCTGAGAGATAGTCTGTCTTTCCACCTGTTTCAGCATATATTGTTATGCTGTCAGAATTCAACTGTTCAACATTGTTATATTTAACACTTGTAACACCTGCTGTTCCAAATTCAAGCTTCATTGCACCTGTTTTGACAACAATTCCGTCCAGATTTTCTTCAACAGTCAGTGTTCCTTTTTTGCGTTTGCCGTCAGTAATACGCAGCTGCTTAAATTCATACGGTTTAATGTCGATGTTAGCAGAAATTAAAAGCCACGCCACAGAACCATCAGAGTGCTTTTGCAGCACCTCAGCAGAAGAACTTATTTCTTTACCATTTTCAGTAATACAAATATTATCTGTACTGTACAATTTGCCCTTTTCTATAGCAACACCTCTGCGGAAGAAATAATCTTTAACCGCAACACCGTTTTGCTCTTTTACAGTGACAGGAATATCGATGTTTTTATTTGCTCCGGTATATTCACCATCAGCATATATCATCTGATTAAAGGAAATAAGTATAGTTATTGTTAACAAAAGTGATAATGCTTTTTTCATTTTCTTACACCTCTGTTTCTTTTAGAACATTATAAATAATTTGTGCAGCCTCTGCTCTCGTAACATTAAGCTTAGGTGCAAATAAATTATTTCCGATACCCGATACAACACCCTTTATATACAATTGTTCTACTGCAGCCTTTGCATAATCGGATATTGCTGAACTGTCAGCAAATTCCTTTCCTAAATTTTTTTCGTAAAGCTGGATTTCTTTTGTTTCCAACACACGGTTAATCATTACTGCAAGCATTTCTCTTGTAATGTTATCATTTCCGCCAAATTTTCCGTCAGAGTAGCCATTAGTTACATTTGCAGTAGCCAGAATTGAAGCATATATACTCCACCAATTGTCTGCACTGTCTGAAAATACAATATTATTATTTTCAGTTAAATCAAATGCAACAGCAATTAGCTTGGCACATTCACCTCTGGTTATATAATCATTTGGTCTTACTTCGTTATTATATCCAACCATTATATCCCTGGTTTTCAGATATAATAGTGCCTCTTTAGCCCATGATGCTTCTTCTATGTCAATAAAAGGCTCTACTTCCTTCAAAACCAGCTTTTCTTTCTCTTTGTCAGTCTTGTTTTCAACCGTTGCACTAGCTTGGTATGACGGGTTTTTAGGTGAAAAACCTGTTCTACTTGTGCTTGGAGTATCTTTAAGAGATCCTCTATTGTCTATGATGTCCGTCACTATTTCGTTAAATTTCGTTATTAATTCAACAATTGTGGTGTCGGCACAATCAATTTCAAAGTCCAGAGAGTTAAGATAAAATTTCCAGACTTCATCGTATGAAAGTGTCAAGTAATTTGCCTTGTTAAAACCATTGTTTTCAAGATAAGCCAAATTATCAACAATCAACCCTTCAACATTAGCTCTTGTTGCATCGGCAAATGAAATAATATAATTCGCCTCTACTATTACATCATTTATATCCTCGAATTCAGAATACGGCTTATAGTTATAAACTCTCTCGTTGTACTTGTCAGAATACTTTTGGTACAATTCATCATCAAGTTCCAATCCACCCAACAAAGAACTATACTCCATCACCAATGCTCCAATTCCCTGTGCCGAAGAATCATTCGGAGCATTATTAAATAATGTTACACAGTCCTGTTTCCAGTTAGAGCCATAATACTTTTTGGTTAATGTAACCGTTAAAATATCATCACCTGTCAGAGTGAGTGTGAGATCCTGTTCTTCAGTCCCATCAGGGATGTCCTCTGTCCACAGAATTTGATTATTATCAGGAAATAAAACAGTTGAATAATTTAATGTTTCTCCTGTTAATGTAGCATAAATCGGAAATATTGTCTGTTTATCCAAAGTACTTCTCACAACAAGTGTATTTTCTACAGGGTTAAATTCCGTAACACTAATCTTTGCCTTCGAAAATGCCATAACTGAGATCTTTGTATATATATCGCCGCTTTGTGCTTTTAGTACAAATTCCTCAAAATTCGTGTTTGGGGCTATTACAAGTTTTCCGTCAACAATAGAAACATTTTCAGAAGCACTTTCCAATGTCCAGAATACAGGTTCATCAATTAAATTTCCATTCCTGCTATATACCTCTGCATCTAATGTTTTCTCATATCCGGCACCGCCATTAAAGTACAAATACTTATCAAACGATACCTCTATATGATTTATTTCAGTAGCATCCTGGAGTGAGGTATCAATTTTACTTGATTCAAACAGTTCAATAGCTGCTCTGATCCTTTCTGTTTCTGCACTTATTTGTTCTGGTTCGAGCACAGACTCAGATTTTATTTTCGCATTTTTATATGAATCCTTTAACATTACAAAAGCACTATCAGGATACTTTCCATCAGTGGTTCCTTTTTCAGATAAAGAGATCAATTCACGTGAATCACTTATCAGTTCATCAAATTCCTCATAGCTTTGACTATTAATTTTCACATTGTCATTTACATACATCTTTATATTGTCAAAGTAAAACTCTTTCTGACCTACCTTAAGTTCTGACATGAACACACGTCCAAGTGTCGTCAAATCACCCTGATCCTTATTATTAACATCAGTTCTCAATGCAAGATCTTCACCTACACAAATTCCATCAACATAGACCTCAAAGGTTTCAGCTTCAATATCTGTATGTATTCTGAATCTATAAGTTTTTCCAGCTTCATACGAGCTAATCAGTATAGTCTCGGTTGTTCCGTTATATGTAATAATATTATTATTTCGTGATCTTAACCAGACACCGTACTGCGTGCCGTCACGGTTTGTACAACGGTATAATGTTTCAATATCGCTTTTTACCGGCTGCATAAAGTCAAATTCAGCAGTAACTTCCGTACCTGTCACTTCAGCATATCCAATAAATATTGCTTGAGCGGTTTCAGAATTCATAACAAGCTTTTCATTTTCCGAATCAATATAAAGATTAGCAGGTCGGGTATCATTATATAATAACTCTAGTCCTGCAAGAGTTTGACCCGCCTGGTTTGGAACGTATTGCTTATCTCGTTCATAACCTGAAAAATCATCCTCTGCTATACAGAAATCTCCGGGAATGTCACTATATATTTTTATATTATCAAGACTGTATGATACATCCGTTCCGTTTTTAGTATAAAAAGGGACTGTGATCTCATCAATGCCGGAGAAACTGAACTCAGTTCCAACTCGTGTGCCATTTACATAAAAACTATAAACAGAATTTATAACATCAACATTAATTTTAATGTTGTACCAACGTCCTGCTTCATACGCACTTCCTGTATATTCCTCAACGCCATTAGTTACAACAAATTTACCGTTTTTTGTTTGCAACTTAGGTCCACATTTATTTATTTGTTCGGCTGAATACAGGCACTCTATATTACCAGCATCGTGCTGATAAAAGTCAAATGCAACAGTAAAAGCGTCTTCAAAATTCTTGCCCGTAAGTTTCATTTCACCATCAGCATTAACAGTCAAAACCTTACCATTAAAATCTGACATATCTTCGACAACAACATTGTCAGCCATAATCACCTGCAATGAATCATCAGCTAAAAACATACTTGGTTTAACTGAACCTTCAGGAATGCCAATAAAAGATTCAACAAAAGTATCTGTTGAAGCATCAGCATAACTTACACCACATAGCATAAAGCATACTATATATAAACACAAAAATATCTTCCGCATATTTTAACCTCCCAAACAAGTTAAAGATAATGTTTTGTCAATTATTAACATACAAAATGGCCGTTCTTATTCTTCCTCTTCTCAAATTAACAAACACATAATCGTCAAAATCAAGGTAAGGAATTGTCGTCGTAAACTCAACTTCACCCGAATCAACGTGATAAACATAGTAAAATACCGTTGATGATGAAAAATTAAGTTTTCTTGTCTCAAGGCCAGTATTTTTCATCATGAAATTACTATTGGGTACAAACTTCTTAATATTACCGACAATAACCTCGCCGTATGATTGAGAAGGAATCGTGCTTCTTCCGTCTATAAAGGCATGCAACTTTTTTTCGTGTGTAGAGTCATATTCATGTATGACAAGATACTTATCAACCTTCCCTTGGAAGTTTTTTTCAAATAAGATAACGTCACCACATTCGAGATCACCAAATTCATTCCTTGTGGACTTAAATGGATATTCCAAGTCAGTATTACCACAATTGTTAATAGGCGGCAGCTCTTCAGATTCAGCTTGCAGCAAAATTCTTGTTGATTTTTGATAGACATTATATTGTACTACATAATTACCGTCATCATCCAAAACATATTTTTTATCGTATATTAATGCAGCATATTCATCTTCGTACAACTGAGAATCTATCCTTGTCCACTCTAAATCACAATTTTCTATAACCGCAACACTTAAATTCATCATATTATCCGAATCATATAGCTTAATTCCGACATCTGATAACGACCTACCCATAGCATAGTATTTACCTACATAGAAATCTCCCTCATCTGTAGCATCTTCTGTCACAAAGAAACAAAGTGTATTCCCTGAACAGTAATAATTTTCAGAAAAGTTTGAACCTGAAACACTTTCACGGTTTGATTTATACTCTAGAGTAAATCGGTTATTGTCAAAGCCATCATATTCTTCATCAGTTGTAGTATCATATGCAAGCTCGATTAATGAAATTTCACCCTTTTCATTAAGTGTATACTTAATAAGTTGTCCGGATTGTATTGTTTCATCTACCTTTTCGCTCTTTAAAGTTCTTTTATTTACATAATTTCCGTCATACATTCCAGTAAATTTAAAATCTTCTGCCCAAGGAACAACTATCATCTTATTAGAGGCGGTATAAATTTTAAACAAATAATCCTTTGATATTCCTGACTTCTTCCCTTTATCCACAAGATAGCCATACTCCAATGCATCAGTCTGGTTAAAATCAAGGTAAGCAACAATTAAATTATCCATGCCCAACATAAAAGTTGTATTATCACCAAGTTTTAATTCTGCTGCAATTTCAGGTAAAACATAATAATAATCGCCACCGATTTCAAATTCATTATCATCTGTCTTTCCACTGATTTTACCTGTTACGCTTTGTGTTAATATTTCAGCGGCAAACGTTCTGTTATAGTCAATCTTTCCGTACGCATCAAATGAGCACACAACTCTTAAAATAACCCCAGGGCTTATAGAACTGCACTCAACTGCATTATCATTAGAGATAAGCGACACTTTTTCTTCTTTAAAGCGACTTAAATCAATCGTTTCTTTTCCATACATATCATATATTTTTTCCGCACTTTCATCCACTGCAGAAACATAATAGAAAACATATTTCTCTATTAAAGCAACATCATATACGTCATCTGAATTACTATCATTTAAAACAACCGTTCCTGCATCATTTATAAAATCAGAATTTGAAACGGACATCTTTTTTTCGCCATTCAAAATAACAGTTAAGTTTTTATCAATTTTCAATGTCTTTTCTTTGGTTGAATTATCTTCATAAATTAAATACGGGTGTGCTTTTGAATTACTGTCATCCGATATGCCAAAACCACTTACTCTTGAAATGTCTCTTGTGTTAATAACCTTAGTATCATCTTCTTTGCTTGTAAGATAAATAACTTCTTCATTAACACAATAACAGTCCACTTCTTTACCTAAGAGCAAATAATCATCATAATAATTGTTTAAGTATGTATTATTTCCAATTTTGATATATGCTTCATCAATCGAACTTACACCATTCTGAGATATTCCTGAAATTGCACTGACTACTCCTGTAATTTCATACACACTGAATGTCTTGGAAAGATGTGTATCATCGCTTAATGTATAACTTGTATTCATCGTTTCGCTATAACTATCTATCAACACATATTTCGAATTAAGCATATTGAAAATGATAACTTGTGCATCAAATCCCGATAACTTGTCTTTTGATAATACATTTTTGAGCAACTTGCTCTTAACTGAGAAAAATCCCGAATCACATTTATCAAAGCCCAAAACTCTTGAACATATCTGCAAAGCTTCATCGACAGTAATTATTCTGTCAGGGTGGAATAAACCATCATCGTTACCGTTTACATACCCTAATTCAGCTGCAGTATTAATATATTCACCCTGCTCTCCGCTGACATCAGAAAACCTTGAAGTATAAGGATATCTAAAATCTTCTCTTGCAGCTTGCAACGCCATTACTGTAAAATCGCCCCTTGTAATAAAGGCATCTTTATCACTTGCTGTTGAAATTCCAAGACGGTTTAATAACAGAGAATAATCTTTAACTTCAAACTCTTGTGAATGTATTGTAAGACCAGGAAATATTGTTGTAATTAAAGCAGCTAGTAAAATCAAACTTGTTATTTTCTTTTCGCATTTTTTTATCATCCTTATCTTCCCCCTAGTGTTTTATATTTAAATTATAACAATATCATTTGGCAATTACAATCACTCATTTTTGCTATTTGTAACTCTGCCAAATGCCGAGAATTTGTGTCAACTCTCGCAAATTAAAAGCTTTTTAAATAAAAAAGTTTATTATTTTTGCTATTTGATATATTTTTCCGCTGCCCGTTCTTCGGGACTTAATTTGTACCTTGGCATAATTAAAACCTCCAAAATGATATTTTTATTATATATCATCTTGGAGGTATCGTAAAAACTTTAAACAAAATACGGAGCGTCGTGGGTACTGACTAATATTTACAAATTATAGTTAGTCTCCTTCTCTTTTATATTTGCTCAATATTATACGGCATTTCCCCTATTAACTTACAGTGGAATCCCACATTTGACTTGCCAATTTTAACAGTATGTTTGCCGTTTGTACATTCATAAGTTATAGGTACTATCTCATCATTAACAAATAAATTAAAGTGGCTCACCCCATCATTTTCAAACGGAGCTATTATAAGATCGATATTTTCTGTCTTAACAGCATCTACATAATCCATAACCGGTCCCATTGGAATAATTCCGCCTTCTTTGATATATAGCGGTAATTTGTCAATATCCGCTTCTATATTTATCCATTGTCTGCCGCAAATCCTCGTGCCAGTCCACCAATCTGTCCATACACCATCGGGAAGATATGCACTTCTCCTATTTTCTTCTGTATAAATCGGAGCTACCATTATATATTCTCCAAGCAAATACTGATCCTCAATAGACCACACATTTCGGTCATCTTGGTATTCGATAACCAATGCACGTGCCATAGGTAGTGAATCTTCAACACATTTAACGGCGCTGCTGTATAAATATGGCATTAATCTGTAACGAAGATTAATATAATCTGTACATACTTTAGCAGTTTCTTCCTTAAATTTATATATTTCTCTTTTTCCATATCCATGTATACGTGAATGAGAAATAAACAGCCCAACCTGCATCCAACGAATTAATAATTCATCATACGTCTCGCCCATAAAACCGCCGATGTCTTGACTCCAAAATTGGAAACCTGACAACCCCAATGATAGTCCACCCACTAACTGCGGAATAATGTTATGAAAATTAGGACTGTTGTCGCCACCCCAGTGCAACGGATACCTTTGTCCTCCTGCACACGCAGACCTTGCCCAAACCGCTCCTTCGCCTGTCTCTTTTAAAGTTACTTCATATGCCGCTTGATTGTACAATAGCGGATAACAATTATGCATGCGATATCCGGGTGTACCGTCATAGTACACACCATCCAACGGAGCTGCCTCACCGAAATCAGTCTTAATAATTTTAGCACCCAATTTAAAAAGCTTTGCCAAAGCCTGCTGATATACCTCTACGGCTTTTGGATTTGTAAAGTCAATTATACCGGTTATACCTTTAAAACCCTCAATAAAGTTCAACACCTTAACGTCGTATATACCGCCATCTGGAAATGTCAATAAAAGTGCAGTCGAAATTTACCCCAAAATTGCTGTCTGTAAGGCTGATTTTTGAGGTCTGACTCCAAATTTACTCCAACTCTTTTTATCAGAAAAGAGGTTTGCAATGTATACAAACCTCTTTTTAAGCAGTTATTTAATTACTCTTCTTCAAAGGCATCTTTACCCAAACCACATGTTGGACAAACCCAATCCTCAGGTACATCATCCCACGAAGTGCCAGGTTTTATGCCGTTTTCAGGGTCTCCAACCTCAGGGTCATAAACATAACCACATGGACATACATACTTTTTCATAGCAACATCGCTCCTTAACCAAAGTATCTCTTCAAAAGACCCTCAAAGCCTTTTCCATGCCGAGCCTCGTCCTTTGCCATTTCATGCACGGTGTCATGAATAGCGTCGTAGCCGAGTTCTTTGGCGCGTTTTGCAAGCTCAAGTTTACCGGCTGTTGCGCCGCTTTCAGCCTCACTTCTGAGCTGAAGATTCTTTTTCGTGGAATCAGTAACAACCTCGCCGAGAAGCTCCGCAAATTTTGCGGCGTGTTCTGCTTCTTCGTAAGCGGCTCTCATGTAAAACTCTCCGATTTCGGGATAACCCTCGCGGATAGCAGCGCGGCTCATTGCGATATACATGCCGACCTCGGTGCATTCGCCTTCAAAATTAGCTTTAAGCCCCTCATACACGTCGGCTTCAATCTTATCCTTTGCTCCAACGCCGATTACATGCTCGCATGCAAAGACAAGGCTTCCCTCTTTCATTTCAGTGAATTTAGAACCGGGAACGCCGCACTGAGGACATTTTTCGGGCGGATTATCTCCTTCGTGAACATAGCCGCAAACGGGACATACAAATTTTTTCATAATTATCATCCTTTCAATAAATTTTTTATTGGTTGTTTTTACATTCGGCACAGATTCCGCGGAACATCAGCTCAAATCCCAAAACTTCAAATCCGCAATCCTCTATTTCCGGGGCTTTAACACTGCCGCGCGGCAAATCGAAAATCCTGCCGCAGGCGCTGCAATGAAAATGATAATGCTCTGAAATATCCCCGTCAAAATGACTTGTTCCGTCTGCCGGAAGCTCCAGAATTTCGCCGTTTTCCGCAAGCATACGCAAATTCCTGTAAACCGTGCCGAGCGAAATGTTCGGATACTCCTTTTTAAGATTCAGATAAAGCCACTCAGCGTCCGGGTGAGATGTCGTGGATTTCAGCAATTCAATCAATGCCTCGCGCTGTCTGCTGTAGCGCATAGAAAAACTCCAATCATCAGTAACGATAATGGTTACTGTTATTATACTTTGATTATAGCACTAAGATGAAGTATTGTCAAGAGTTTTTTTAATAATTTTAGAAAAAACCTTCCCGTCGCCTGTCCATGCATAAAGGAAAACGGGATTTCCGGAGCTGTTGACAAATTTCATATCTTTTGCGCCGTAGACAACGGTTGCGTCAAAGTCCGCGGGAGCATAGGCAACGGGCTCGCTGTGAGAGTGATGCTCGGTAACTGTAAATCCGGCGTTCACTGCAGCCATATACAGCGTTGTGCTGACCTGACACACGCCGCCGCCCGCTCCATAGCTCTTTTCTCCGTTGATTATCACGGGAGCGTCAAGCCAGCCGTTTTCATACGAACGCCTGCCGACAGATGCGTTAAAGCTGAATTCTTCACCGGGATTGAGCGCAGTGCCGGAAATGCGCGAGCAGGCAAGATTTATGTTTGAAACGCGGTTTATGCCGTCGTCCAGAAGCGGCGTTTGCGCCTCACCGAGGGTTTCCTCCGTTTCATAAACTGGAGATTCGGAGATTTTTTGCGCAGGCGGAACGGCTTTGCGGCTTGCATCTCGGGATTCGGTTGTTTTATGCGGCGTATCGCTTTTGCTGCATCCGCACAGAATAATTATAAAAATAAAAAACAGCTTTTTCATAAAAAAACACCTCTTCCTCTGCTTATAGTTTAAGCAGAAAAAGAGGTTAAATAACTGATAATTTTTAGCATTATTGTTTTTTTCCGCGATGAAGCGTTTGCTCCTGAGCGCCGACAAGACTGCCGCTTCGCCACGATTCGAGAATACTTTTTTTGGCTTCAAGATAATGTGCCGGGATAACAAAATAATCGTCGTCCGATTCAATTTCGCTTTCGGCAATCGGATAAGCCATGCACTCCTCCGACATAAAGCCCATATCATCATAAAAAATTTCACAGCCGCAGGTTTTGCAGACAATCCCGGAATTATCCTTATTATTTTTAAACCCCGAATGCTTGCCGTACTGATAATAACACCCGATGCAGTCGTCAAAAGCAAGGCGATATGTTCCGTCCGAGGCTTTAACGGCAATAATATTTGTGTCAAGCTGTTTTATGGGAATAAAAACGGCTTTCCGGTCGGTTATACTGCTCTTTTTAATTGTGACATCGGTTATTTTCCCGTTGATATTTTTTTCAATCATAACGGAGGCAAAAATAATCACAGCAAGAGCAATCAGCCCGATAAGAATTTTCCCACGGGTTATTCTGCCCTGCTCGCGCAGCCGTTTTCTTGCGTCCTCAGCCATTCAATCATCTCCTAAAGCATATATAATAAGTATATACTGCCGCAAAGAAATAATCAATCATTAATTTCAAATTTTTAATAAAAATTATTTTCTACTGCTTCTTTTTGTTCTTTTTTCCGCCCGTGGCTTGCTTCTTTTTTTGCGTGCTCCCGGGTGTTTTGCAGCGGTATGCAATAATTTTGACAGTCCCCTTGCCGTTATAACGCTTCATTTCGTACTTTTCGGGAAATGCCTTGATTAAATCGGGAAGCTTGACATAACCGTAGGTTCGAGCGTCAAAATCAGGCTTTGCGCGCTTTATATACGTTCCTGCCGAGCTGATATTTACAAATCCGTCGCTGTCCTGATATTTCTCGCAGGCAATTTTAAGCAATCTGTGAATTTCATTAATATTATCGTGCTTGACTTCATGCTCAACATCGACCGGCGGTTCTTCCTTTGCCGCGTCGGACGCAGGTATTCCCGATGAAATATTTTCCGTAAGAATAAATTCATCACAGGCATTTCTGAAAGCCTCGGGCGTTTTCTTTTCGCCCACGCCCATAACATAAACGCCCGATTCGTGCAGCCTGATTGCAAGCGGAGTATAGTCGCTGTCACTCGCAACAATAATGAACGAATCATACAGCTCTGTGTGCAGAAGATCCATTGCGTCTATCGTCAGAGCAATGTCGGTTGTGTTTTTCCCCGTCACATAATCAAACTGCTGCTCCGCTTTGATTGCAAGACGCTTAAGCTCGGATTCCCATTTTTTCAGCGTGTCCTTCCTCCAGTTGCCGTAGGCGCGCTTTACAACAATTCTTCCGTATGCCGAAAGCTCACGGATAACGTCCTCAAGCTTGTTGAGCTGCGCGTTGTCCGCGTCGATAAGCATAACAATTTTCTTTAAACTTTCCATTTTCCCACCTCCTAATCGGTTAATTTTATATAATCCTTCATTTTTTCAAGCTTTTTCGTTCCGATTCCGTCTATCTTTTTAAGCTCCGTCAGTTTTTTAAAGCCGCCGTGCGCTTCGCGATATGCAATTATGCTTTTCGCGGTTGCTTCACCGATTCCGCTCACGCTTTGCAGCTCAAGCTCGCTTGCAGTGTTGATATTTACCTTTCCGTCAGATGCAGGCTGTGCCGTCTGCTCCCCGTTTGCAGCGGAGGGAATTACAACCTCCTACCCGTCACGCAGCTTTTCCGCAAGATTCACCTTATTCACATCGGCAGCTGCGGAAGCGCCGCCGGCGGCTTTGATTGCGTCCTTAATGCGGCTGCCGTAATCAAGCTCATAATAACCGGGATTATTGACCTCGCCCTTGACATGCACGCCGACAATTGTCTTTTCGGGTTTTTGCTCCTTTTTGACGGGAAAGCTCCCCGTTTCCTTTCCGTAGATACACAAGCCTGCCATGATAATGACAATTGCAAAAAATATTATATCCTTTAATCCGGCTTTATCCTTCATTCTGATTCATCTCCGAAATTTGCTCATTGCCGTCAATTTTTGCGGCGTCCTCCTCCGAAACAAGCTTTTTTCCGCGCGTCAGTTCAAGCGCTTTATCAGCTATATCATTTATAGCTTTCTTTGTTTCAATATCATTTTCCGACGCTGCCGTGCGGACAATTTTTTCATAAATGCTTTTGGCTCTTTCACTGCCGCGTTTTTCCTGCTTCATCTCGCTGTAAAGCGCCTGCACCATGCACAGCTTATAGCGGCTGTTATGCGGCGCCGCCGCAACCGCCGTTTCCCATCGCAGCGATGCCGCGGACAGGTTTCCCGAGCTTGCCATTACCTCCGCATATTCCGCGGAAAGCTCCGCCGAGTTTTTGCACCGCTTTTCCGCTTTTTCCAGCCAAGCTGCTGCCTCCACCGTGCGCTGCGGATTTTGCTTCACAATGCACTTTGCAAGCCGCAGCGGACTTTCCGCATCGAAAACATTGACCGACGCCGCTGCCTTAAGGAACGATTCAGCCGATGCCGCGCTGCCGTTTTTATACATTCGTATTCCGCTGGCGCGCAGCACGCCGAGCGCTCCGAGCATAAAAATCAGCGCAGCCGACACTGCCATGAAATATGCCGACCCGATTCCGCTTTTGCGCCGAACGGACGTATAGTCCTCGTTATAGGCATACAGCCCGGAAAACAGGATTACTGCGGCATAATTCTGCGCCGTTGGCAGAAAAAGCAGATTCATTGCCGCAAACATAAGAAACATTGACGCGGCGCTGCGTTTTTTCAGATAAATAACCGTTGTTCTCACAATTACAGCCGCGCAGACGATGATGCCGAAAACGCCGAACGCCGACGCAGCTTCACCGAGAAACGGAATTGCCCCGACCGCGGGATAATACGCCGAAGCATATGACTGCTGCCCCGAAATGAAGCCGCCGCCCCCGATTCCGAACGGATGTCTGAAAGCAAGCAAAACGCTGTCCTTAAGCACGATGCCGCCGGAAAATGCTGCGAAAATTGCCGAAAGAACCGAAAGTGCGACCGAGCAGACCCCGGAGTATTTGTTTTTATATTTATTTGAAAGGTACGCGGAAATCAGGAACGCTGCCGCAAACACCGCTGCGGGAAAGCAGCGGCATAAAATGAACGCCGCAAGCTGAACCGCCGTTCCGGCGCGGATTTTGCGCCCTGTAACCTCTTTATTCTTCACGCGCATATTTTCGCCGCAAAGCATACCGCCGAACAGTATTATTCCGAAAATGTTGTTCTGCCCAAATTTCATGCTTTGCCATGACGCTCCGATATACTGCAAAACGAGATTTGCAAGCATTGCCGCGGCGCACAAAATTCCGCCGGCATATATCATTTGCATGAGCCGCTCCGAAATGCCGCCTTCCTTATTTTCAAAAAACCAGTCCGTTGCTGCGGCAGATGACAGCACTGCGGCAAACAGAGTTATAATAAGTCTTACATGTCCCTGTGCATTAAGCGCGGATAAAGCGGAAATAACCGCATAAATCAGAAGCGCCGCCGCGGGAAGCTGCGCAGCTGAAATATATCTTTTCCGGGAGCTTGCCGCGCGGAGCATGACCGCTGCCGCCAAAAGCGCCGCGGCAAAGTAAAGAGCGTTGCCTGTGCCGCACAGCGCTGCCGCAGCCGGTGATATGACCGCAAACGCTGCCGCCGCTGCATTGAGAACTGTCCTGCCCGTTCGTTCATTTTTTATCATATGTTCACCCGTTCAATATTATTTCGCCTCAAGATGGCTTTTCTCAACAAGCCGTTCAAGCTCGGCGGACAAATCATGCTTTTCGGCAGACGGATTTTTCGCCGCATACATAAGATATTCAATGTTCCCCTCGGGACCCTTTATCGGCGAAAAGTCAAGTCCGAGTATCTCAAAGCCCGATTCAGCCGTAAAATCCGTTACATTTTGCAGAACCTCAAGGTGCACCTCCGGGTCGCGGACAACGCCCTTTTTCCCAACCTGACCGCGCCCTGCCTCAAACTGAGGTTTGATAAGAGCAACAATCGTGCCGCCGCTGCGAAGCAGTTTAAACGCAGTCGGCAGAACAAGACGAAGCGAGATAAACGCAACGTCAATCGAAGCAAAATCAAGCTCAGTTCCGATATCCTCCGGTTCAACATAGCGGATATTTGTTCTTTCCATATTTACAACGCGTTCATCGGTGCGCAGCTTCCATGCAAGCTGACCGTAACCGACATCAACGGCGAACACCTTTTTTGCGCCGTTTTGCAGCATACAATCCGTGAAGCCGCCGGTTGACGCACCGATATCCATTGAAACCGCACAGCTGAGGTCAATCGGGAAAACCTGCATTGCCTTTTCGAGCTTAAGTCCGCCGCGGCTCACATAACGCGGACCGCCGCGCAGCTCAACGCTGTCCTTTGTGCTGACCTGCTCGCCTGCCTTATCGGCGCGCTGCCCGTTCACAAAAACCTTGCCCTCCATAATAAAGCTCTTTGCAAGATCCCTGCCGCTCACAAGTCCGTTTTCAACAAGATATGTATCAAGCCGCTGTTTCAATTTTTCAGCATCCTTTCTGCCGCTGCCGCAATACTTTCCGCGGTGAATCCGTACTCCTGCTCAAGCGCTCCGATTGAGCCGTGAGTGAGGAAAATATCGTCGAACGCTTTTATTTTCATTTTTATGTCAACCGAGTTTTCCTCAGCATATGCCGCAAGCATTTCGCCCATGCCGCCGCGTTTAAGATTTTCTTCAATGCTTAAAAGAACGCCGCATTTTTGTGCGCTTTCGAACACTGTTTCAAAATCCATCGGTTTGACGGTGCGCACATCAATAACCTCAGCGCTGATTCCTTTTTCGGAAAGAAGCTTTGCCGCGGCAAGCGCCTTTGCAACCGACTGCCCCTCCGCAGCAATTGCAATATCGCTGCCGCGCCGCACCCGGGCCGCCCTGGATAAAACGAAATCTCCGTTATCGAGCGACACTCTTTCCGGACCGCGCGGATAGCGGATTGCAATCGGAGCATTGTGCACGTTCACTGCATAATCAAGCATTTTCCTCAGCTCGCTGAAGCATGACGGAGCAAGAACCGTCATATTCGGAATTGCGGTAAGAAAAGAAATATCAAATATTCCCTGGTGTGTTGCCCCGTCACCGGGAACGATTCCTGCGCGGTCGACCGCGAACACAACATGAGCCTTTCCGATTGCCGCGTCATGAATAATATTGTCGTATGCTCTTTGAAGAAAGCTGGAATATATTGCGCAGACAGGCACAGCTCCGCCGGCGGCAAGACCCGCTGAAAACGTTACCGCGTGCCCCTCCGCAATCCCGACGTCATAAAGCCTGTCGGGAAAACGTTTGCCGAAAGCTGTCAGACCGCTGCCCGAAATCATTGCCGGAGTGACCGCGGCAACGCGCTCATCCGTTTCGGCAAGGCGGCACAGCTTTTCACCGAAAACCGAAGAAAAACTGTGCTGAGTTTTTTTCACCTCACCGGTGTTCTTTTCAAACGGACCCACCCCGTGAAATACCTGCGGAAGCTGCTCCGCCGGGCGGTATCCCTTACCCTTTTTCGTGATAACATGCACGACAACCGGCTCGTCAAGCAAAAGCGCGCGCCTGAAAATATCCTCCATATCGCGGATGTTATGACCGTTTACCGGACCGAGATATGTAATCCCGAGCTGCTCGAAAAGCACGTTCGGAGTTATCATATTCTTAAGACGGAGCTTTGCCGCATGCAAAATCCCGTACAGCTGTTTTCCGCCCATCGGCAGACCGCCGAGAAAATCCGCAACCTTTTGCTTTGACGCGGTGTATTTTCTGTTCGTTCTTGCACGGGCGAGCAGATTGGAAAATGCCCCGACGTTCTCCGTGATTGACATTTTATTGTCATTTAAAACGATGAGCATTTTTGTTTTCAGATTTCCGATATTGTTAAGCGCCTCAAAGGCAAGTCCGCCGGTAAAAGCGCCGTCGCCGATAACAGCCGCAACATTGTAATTATCGCCGGAAATTTTCCGTGCCTGCGCCATGCCGAGCGCCGCCGAAAGAGACGCGGACGCGTGCCCCGTTACGCATGTGTCGTACTCGCTTTCTGAGGGCGAGCAAAAGCCCGACAGTCCGCCGAAGGAACGAAGCGTTTTCATGCGTTCGGCGCGCCCCGTCAGAATTTTATGGACATATGCCTGATGCCCGACGTCCCACACGAGCTTATCGTGCGGCGCGTCAAGCACACGGTGCAGCGCAACCGTCAGCTCAACAGCGCCGAGATTGCTTGCCAGATGACCGCCCTGCCGCGCAACCGAGGTTACGAGATAGTCGCGGATTTCCGCACAAAGCTCGCGCAGCTGCCTGTCGTCAAATGCTTTTATATCATCCGGTTTTTTTATTTTATCGAGATATTTATACATCCGCTATCATTTCCTCAGTTCGGCGGCAAGATGCTCATCGGGAGCGACAAGCGCCGTGTTATATCCTTCGTAAATAACCATTCCTGCCTTTGCGCCGTTCGGTTTTTTAACATGGCTGACAGGACAGTAATCCACCTCAACGTACGGAGCATTCTTACCCTTTGAATAATATGCGGCAAGCTTTGCAGCCGTTTCGATAACATCGGGCGGAAAATCCTCCCCTGAAAATTTAATAAGCGTGTGTGAACCCGGAATGTTTTTCGTGTGCAGCCAAAGGTCGCGCGCACGCCCCGTTTTCATTGTCAGGAAATCATTTTGCACATTGTTTTTTCCGACATATATTTTATACCCGTTATATTCAAATTCCATCGGTTTTCCGAGCGGCGGAGTTTTTTGCTTTTTCTTTCCCTGTTCTCGGCGGATATATCCGCTTTTAACAAGCTCTTCCCTTATTTCGGCAAGCTCGGACGGAGTTGCCGCATTCTGCACACTGTACAGAACCGATTCGAGATATGCAAGCTCTTCAACAGCGATGTTAAGCTGCTCTTTTGCGTTTATCTCGGTGTTTTTTGCTTTTTTGTATTTATTGAAATAGCGCGCGGCATTCTGCGGCGGAGTTTTCGTTGAATCGAGCGGAATTTCCACCGACGGAGAGTTCTCCTCGTAGTAGTTTTCAGCCGTCAGCGCCGTGTCTCCTTTTTGAATTTTATAAAGATTTGCCGTTATCAGCTCGCCGTATATTTTATACTTATCGCGATTCGCCGATTCCTTAAGCTCGCGCTGAAAAATATCGATTTTCTTTTCCGCGCGCTTTATATTGTTATTGATAATCTTCGTCACGGAAAGGCTTCTGTCGTGCATTCTTGCGCGGCGGTCGCGCAGCGACCAAAAGCTTTCCGCGGCTTCGTTCATGCTTTTTGCCGGAATGCATTTCATCCGTTCGCCGTACTGACTGATGCAAAAAGGCGCAAAATCAGCCGGGCTTCCGTCATCGCGCACCAAAACGCACGGCGAAAACTTTCCCTTTTTCGCGCGTTCAAAAAGACGCGAAAGTCTGAGCGCCGCTTTCAGTATATCGTTTTCGTGCAGTTCGCCTACGGTAAGATTTCCGTCTCCGCACGCCTCGTAAATGCACTCGGCGGCAAGCAGCGGACTTATGCCCATAACACCGTCGGACACTGCGCGCGCCGCTTCACGCCCCTCCGGGGCATTTTTCAGCAGCCTGTAAAAATCGTCCTCCGCCGCGTTTTCTGGGTTTATTTTATCACCGTTCGGCGGCAGCATGTATTTAAGCCCGGGCAAAATATTTCTCACTGAGCTTACGGTTATGTCAATATGCTTGATTGAATCGATAATCCGCCCGTCCCCGTCGGTGAATATGATATTGCTGTTTCTGCCCATGATTTCACAAATGATGTGCCGCAGCACGCGGTCGCCAAGCTCGTTGCGGCATTCAATTTCAATATCCGCAATGCGGTCAAATCCGACGCGGCTCACGCTTTTTATTCTTCCGCACGTCAAATGCTTGCGCAGAAGCATGCAAAACATCGGCGGTGAAGCCGGGTTTTCCTTCACCTCATGAACAAGATGAATCCGCGGATTGGCGCTGTTTGCGCTTATCGCAAGCTTTGCGTTTCCCCCCGAATTTTTCAGATACAAAAGTATTTCATCGCGCTCGGGCTGATGAATTTTCTCTATTTTCGCATCCTCCAGAGCGTTATTAAGTTCGTTTGTTACTGCGCCGAGCGCAATTGCGTCAAGAGGCATTTTCTTTTCCACTCCTATTATTTGTACCTATTAGTATATCATAATATCGCTTTATTGGCAAGATTTTTTTATGCTTGCCCGATGCGCTCATACTCCGAATCATGCAGTACAGCGTTTTTCGTGTATGCCTCGACTGCAAGCGCGTCGCACCGCTCATTCATCGGATGCCCGGCGTGCCCCTTAACCCAGTTGAATTTAACGCTGTGCGTTTTCATCAGCGCAAGCAGCCGCTGCCATAAATCAACATTTAAAACGGGCTTCTTATCGGACTTCTTCCACCCGTTTTTAATCCAGCCGTAAATCCACCCTTTATTTATTGAGTCGCAAAGATATTTCGAATCGCTGTAGAGCATAACCTCGCAGCTTTCGCGGAGAATTTCAAGCGCGCTTATCGCCGCAAGCAGTTCCATCCTGTTATTTGTCGTCAGTACATATCCGGCGCTGATTTCCTTTTTCGTTCCGTTATAAATCAAAACGGCGCCCCAACCGCCCCTGCCGGGATTTCCGGTGCAAGCGCCGTCCGTATATATTTCCACAATTTTCATCGCTATCACCCCGTATAATATTTTACAGTTATTTTTTTAAATGTCAACAAAAATTCTTTGTTACATTTCTGTTACCGGTATTGAAATTTCCCTCCCAAAGGTGTATTCTATATATATATTCCGAGAGAAAGGGTGGCTCTTTATGACAGACAACAGAACTACACATATTGATATTTGCAAAACGAGAGATACGGAGATTGACGCAATAATCTGCCGTGTGCACAGTGCGCTTGTCGAAAAAGGGTATGACCCCATAAGCCAGCTTGTAGGATATATCATGTCGGGCGACCCTACCTATATAACGGGTTACAAGGGTGCGAGAAGCCTGATAACAAAGGTTGAGCGCGATGAAATTCTTGAGGTTGTATTCCGCAAATATCTTGAAAACAAATGAAAATGAAGAAAAGGGGATGTTAAAAAGCTCCGGAACGCAAGAAAAGGAAAAAAAACATATATTACAGGAAATATAATTGTTGCAGTTTGGATGCATTAAGGCAGAAAAATCAAAAAATTTGATTTTTCAAATAATTACTTCTTTTCTTGCTATCAACATACTTCACCGAAGCTTCAGCTTTGGCTCAGTTTGTTAATTCCAAAGCTTTTTTCCCATCCGCTTGTAAAAGCAGAGGCTGTTTAAAAAGTCCATTGACTTTTCAAACAGCCCCGATTTTCCCATGTAATAAAAATCCTTCTTCGTAATAAAATTTACGGAGGGGGATTTTTATATGAAAAAAGTTGCTGCGCTTTTAATATTTTCACTGCTGATTACGCAAAATGCCATTGCCGTTGATTTAAGTGCAAGGGCTGCGGCGCTGATTGACGGAAAAAGCGGAAAGGTTCTTTTTGAAAAGAACAAGGACGAGCGGCTTCCGATGGCAAGCACAACGAAGATTATGACAGGGCTGCTTGCCTGCGAAAGCAAGAAAATGAAAAAAGTCGTCACCGTCAGCCCGGTTGCGTCGGGCACGGAGGGATCGTCGCTGTGGCTTGAACCGGGGGAAAAGCAAACGCTCGAAAACCTTACATACGGGCTTATGCTGCGCAGCGGAAACGACGCCGCCGTTGCAATCGCGGAATACCTCGGTGGAAGCACGGAAGCGTTTGCGCTGATGATGAATGAACGGGCAAAGAAAATCGGCGTTCAAAACACGGGCTTCCAAAATCCGAACGGACTTGACGCCGAGGGGCACTTCACAACCGCATACGATTTGGCGCTTATAAGCCGCGAGGCAATGAAAAACAAAAAATTCCGAAAAATAGTATCGGCAAAAAACAAAACCATTCCATGGGAAAGCTCCGAATGGGACAGAAGTCTGACAAACCACAATAAAATGTTGTGGCGCTACGAGGGCTGCAACGGCATAAAAACCGGGTTCACGAAAAAAAGCGGCAGGTGCCTTGTCACAAGCGCAAAAAGGGGGAAAACGGAGCTGATATGCGTCACGCTCAATGCGCCCGACGACTGGAACGACCACACGAAAATGCTTGATTACGGCTTTGAAACGCTTGGCGCCGCCGAGGAAAAAACGGTGTTTCTCCCCTTTTTCAAAAAAGCTCCGTCCGTTCCGGCCCTGAGCCTATCATGATAATATCGTCGGCATCCTCCGCGCGGCACAGGGTATACGGATATTTTTTGCCGAGCTTTTCACCGTCCAGCAAAAACAGCTTTTTTGCGGCATTTTGTATAACAGCCTTGCGCACGGCTGTCTGGCGCTCATCGTTATCGCTTATTATACCGTTGCTCGAAATTCCCATTGCCGAGAAAAACGCAATATCAACATTTATATCCCTGAGGAAGCGTTCGGCTTCGCTCCCGACGGTGCACATATCCGGCTCGTAATAATCGCCGCCGGCAATAATGCACGGAATATGATATTTTGCGGCTTCAAGCAGATTCATCACAGAATTTGTTATTATTTTTATATCCTTGTACTCCGAAAGCAAAGAGATAACATGCATACACGTTGTTGACGAATCGATAAAAACCGTAAGAGAATCGCACAGATATTTTTCGGCACGCTTTGAAAGCATGCTCTTTTCCTTAGAATTGAGCAGTCTTCTTGCGGCAACCGGCAAAACCGCGTTGTCCTCAATGCTTACCGCACCGCCGTTATACCGCTTTATGTATCCGCCGCGTTCCAGCTCCTTAAGGTCGCGGCGGATTGTCATTTCGCACACAAAAAAATGCGCGGCAAGCGCCTTTACCGACGCTCTTTTTTTTCGTCCGATAAATTCTATCATATCCTGCTGCCGTTCATTCATAATCAACGCCTCCGTTTGTTCGATAAAATGTTCGTTTTCAAACATAGCGAACATTTATTGACATTTCCTTTGAAATATTCTATCATAAATCTGCATTGATGACAAGTTAATTTCAAGGAGTGTTTTCAAATTGACGGCATATAATTTTATTGTACAGGCTTTGGGCGTTTCCGGAATTATTTCAAGCATCATTTCGTTTCAGTGCAAGGAGCACAAGCCGCTGATGCGCCTGCGAACCGCAAACGAGCTTTTGTTCGGGCTTCAGTATCTTATGCTCGGCGCATACACGGGAATGCTTGCGAATTTTATCGGCTGCGTGAGAAACATAATTTTCACAAGAATGGTTGAAAAGAAAAAAAACACCATGAGCATGAGATTTCTTTTCAGCGTGTTATTCATTGTAATGTCGCTTTTCACATGGGCAGGCTTTAAAAGTATTCTTATCGGCGTTGCAAAGGTTATGTCTACCTATGCATACGGAAGCAAAAACACGGGCTTCGTGCGCATTATGATTCTTTTAACAAGCTCCGTCTGGCTTTTTTACGACGCCGCTGTTAAATCCTATGCAGGCTGCGCCTGCGAAATTTTCACGCTTTGTTCGATCATTGCCGGGATTATCAGAATCGATATTCTGAAAAAGTAAGCATGGGGTTGTCGCCCCATGCTTACTTTTTCAGGAGTACATATTGTTTGCAGCCATATAATCGTAAATCAGCTTGCCGTGCTCCTGTTCTTCTTTCTGAATATGATTCAGCGTATTGCGAAGACCTTCATTCTTAAATTCAAACACGCATGTGTCGTACAGGTGCGACGCGTGCTTTTCCGTTGCAAGCATGTCGGCGCAAAGGAAGTCATCATGCTTTTTTTCCTCGCTGTCGGCAATGGAATAGTATTCCGAAACGGTCGGCTTCTGCATTGCCGATGAGCTTCCGAGTGAAGCCTCCTCCCCGTTTTCGATTTTTTTGATGGTTTCCAAATGTCCGCGCTCAACGCCCTCAATGTATTCAAACACATTTTTAAGCTGAGGGTCGCAGGCTTCAGCCGCGCATCTTTCGTACTTGTCAACGCAAAGCTGCTCCTGTTCTTTCAAATCCTTTAAAAGCTCCGTTTCCTTTTGTGATAACTGCATAATAATCTCCATTCCGCCGCCCTGCTTCGGCTTAAATAATAATTAAATTTCTCTTACCGGCAGGGCAAGGAATGATAAGAGATTATTGCGTCATGCGCATTTTTCGAACAAAGTGAGAAAATGCACATGGCATACCGCCGGAGGCTAACGTGAAAGCTTCTTTCACGTTAATCTCCATTCCGCCGCCCTGCTTCGGCAATATTTTTTTGCAGAGGAGGGTTTCTCAATTGACCCGATATTATTATGCACCTATTTTTCAATATTTATCCTTTTTTTATCTTACCATTTCATCCTGAACGCCCGTTGATTTGTGCGATTTGATGACGCTTTCAATTTCATCGATGCTGCTTGCCGACATATCGCCGGTCACAGTGCACTTTACAGCCGAAAGCGCATTGCCGATTTCAAGCGCACGGCGGACATCTCCGTGCGTAATCAGCCCGTACATAACGCCGGCAAGATATGCGTCTCCGCTGCCGATTCTGTCGATAACCTCAATCCCGTTATACGGCTCTTCCTCGTAAAAAGCGCCGTCACAATATATTTTTGATGTGAAATTATGCCTGTTCGGCGTAACCGCGTGCCGCTGCGTTGTTGCAACAAGGCGGCAGCCGTACCGCTCCGCATACCCCTGCATTATTTCCTCAAGCGTGCCTGTGCGCCGCAGCATTCTGCGCGAGGTTTCCTCCGAAACGAACAGCAGATCAACATACGGGAACACCTTTTCTATAACCTCGCGCGCTTCGTCCTCGCTCCAGAGCGCCGCCCTGTAATTAACGTCGAACGAAATCATCGCGCCTGCCGCCTTAAAGCGCTTAATCATTTCAAGCGCCGTTTCGCGCAGCGTCTTTGATATGGCAAGCGTTATGCTGCTGATATGAAAAATCTTCGTCTTATCATATATATCGGACGGAATTTCATCAATTGAAAGCGAGCATACCGAGGACTCCGCCCTGTCATATATAACCGAAGACTTGCGCGGATATGCTCCGCTCTCGTAATAATAAATCCCGAGCCGTTTTTTCGGCGAATCGTCATAAACTATGTAATCGTCACTGACATTTCCGTACCTTATTTTATTGCGCATAAAATGACCGAGCTTGTTTGAGGGCAGCCTCGTCACAAGCGCCGAGCGCACGCCGAGCATTGCCGCACCCGACACAACGTTCAGCTCAGACCCTGCGGCGTTTTTCTCAAAAATCTCACTCTGAGAAATCTTTTCCTTGTCGGGCGGAGAAAGCCGCATCATAACCTCCCCCAGTCCGATAATATCAAACTCGGTGTTTTCCTTAAATGTCATAAAAAGCCCTTCTTTCCGAAAAAAATCTCTGTCATATGTTTTATTATAGCATACGGCAGAGATTTTTTCAATATTATTGTTTTTTAAACAGTTTTACAGACTTAAATATTTCACCGCAGCCGAATACAAATATAAACGCTGCAAAGAGCTTTCCCAAAATGCGCGGCGAAAGCCTGACCGCAAGATATGCCCCCAAAGCGGCGAACGGAGCGCCGCATATAACCATCGGGAGCGCGGCTTTGGTTTCAATATTTTTGTTTTTTATGTGAACAACGAGCGCCGCAGCAGCCGATGGAATAAAATAGTAGAGATTCACTGTCTGCGCAGTGTGCTGCGACGCGCCTGCAAAAATCGTCAGCACGGGAATCAGAATCATTCCTCCGCCGACGCCCATTCCGCTAAGTATGCCTGACAGAAATCCTGCCGCCGCCAAAAGCATACAATCCCTCCTTTACCTGAAAAACATACGCACAGCGGCTGTAATCATAACCGCGCCGAAGCCTGCACGGATATACTTCACGGGCAGCCGTGACAAAAGCTTTGCGCCGACTGCCGCCCCGGCAATTCCCCCTGCCGAGGTTTTTAAAATCATTCGCCAATCGGCAAAGCCTGCGCGGCTGTACACAAGCATTCCGGCAATTGTCAGCGGAAGAATGACCGCAATTGCAGTTGCATGCGCCTTTTTCTCCTCAACGTTCAGAAAACGCTTCAGCGCAAGCACCGCAACAATTCCTCCGCCCGACGCAAAGAATCCGTTTATGAGCCCGACTGCCGCTCCGATGATATAATTACGCACGCGCTTCATCAGGAAACAAGCATTTCAAGACGGAGCTTGTCCGCTATCATTGCAATAAATTCGCTGTTTGTCGGCTTGCCCTTGTTATTGCTCACCGTATAGCCGAACAGCTTATAAAGCTCCTCCTCGTTTCCGCGGATGCATGCAACCTCAATCGCGTGTCTTATGGCGCGCTCCACACGGCTTGGCGATGTGTTGTGCCGCGTTGCAACCTTCGGATAAAGCTGCTTTGTCACGGCATTTATAAGCTCCGAGTCCTTAATGCTCATTATAATAGCGTCGCGCAGATACTGATAGCCCTTAATATTTGCAGGCACGCCCACCGAATGAATCGTGTTTGTAACGGAAATTTCAATTGCGCGGTCGCTCGGTCTGTCGCCGGTGTGGATATTCTCCGGCATTGCGATTCTGCCGCCGTGCTGCTTTGCGGCAAGCGAGGCGCTCAGAAGCTTTATTCTCTCGTAAATCGTTTCCGGTTCGCACGGCTTTATCATAAAGTAGTCAGCACCGAGCTCCATGCAAAGATTCGTCACGCTTTCCTTTTTTGCGCCCGTCATCACAATAACAATCGGTCTGCGTGAAGCCGGAATTGCATTTATATCTTTCAAAACGGCAATGCCGTCCTTTTTCGGAAGAACAATTTCCATCAGCACAACATCGGGCGTAAGCTCGCGGAGCATTTCCGTTGCCTCGATTCCGTCCGCCGCTTTTCCTACAACCTCAACATCGCCCTTTCCCTCAAAAAACACGCTGATTCTCGACATTAACTCCGTGCTGCTGTCAGCAAGCAGCAATTTTACCTTGTTTTTCATTTTTTTCCTCCTGTAAAACTTGATTTCGTATATATATTACCACAATATGGAAATAAATGCAAGAGTTTTTTGCAAATATTTGGAAATATTTTTCCGTTAAATCCATCAACCTCTCAAAATCTGTTAAAATAGGCATTGATTTTCACGCTTTCCGGTGGTAATATATTATAGTATGGAATCCGTTCTATGATATTTTAAACCTGTTTTAATAAAAATTTTTATTAAAACAGGAGTGATATACGATGAAAGGTCACGGTCTTATGAAGTACATTAATTTTGCAGTTAAGGATATAAAAAAGCTTTACCCGGCAATTTTTTTAATAAATCTGCTGAAATATATTCCCTCTTTGACAGGAAGCACATCAAACAATACGCTTAAATTAATGGTTGCAGGTCTTAACCTTTTAACCTACGTCAGAATCCCGCTTATATCGGCAGTGATTTTTTACTTCTCGCTGACATCGAGCACAAATATTTTCAAAGCAATAAAAAGCAATAAAAGAGGAATTTTGCGGTCGCTTATTTATATCATCGTTGTTACCGCGGTCTGTACGACGTTTTTTGTGATATTTGCAGCGTGTTACTACAAAGGGTTCAAGGTAAAAGCAAACCGGAGCATCGGCTTCATTCTGCTGACGCATGCTCTCGCAATACTGATGACTGTTTTTGAACCGTCCGGATATATGCTCGTGCTTACTGATTCTTCGTCACCGGTTCGTGATTCGCTGAAAACAGTAAAAAAGCTGAGCTTGCCATGGCTTGCGGCGCAGATTATTTTTGCAATTCCCACCGTCATCGCTTCATTAATGCGCAGCAGTATCGTCACAATCGTATATAACATGCTTTATATTTTTTATTCCCCGTTTGTTTATAACTTCTTCTATAATTTCTACCTGAGCGCGTTTGATGCCCGGGCTGTAAGAAAGCGCAGAAAAAGGCGCAGTTTTCGGGAATATATCGATTTTGCGTTTAAGGATATCATTAAAATCTACCCGATAATAATACTGCTGCTCCTGCCGACAGCGCTGCTGTTAAAGGATGAAGCTTATGACAGATTCGGCAATTTTCTCTTTCGTGAAGGCGCAGGCATATATAAGCTTTTGCTTATTCCAATAATTACGGCAATTCTGTTCAATTACTCAACCAAATCAAGCCTTAATATAGTCGAAGCAATTAAGGACAATAAAAAAGCAATTCTGAAAGCATATCCCTATTTCGTTTTAATTGCACTCGCCGAAATTGCCACTCATCAGAGGCTGCATTTCGAGCTTGCAGAGTATATCCGCGATTGGATTAACAGGCGCCCCATGCCGCTTATCCTTTCCTGCGCACTTCTGATTCCGTGCGCGGTTATTAAGGCGCTGCCGTTGTCAGGCATGGCAGCGGATTCCGCGTCACCGATTAAGAACGCTTGGAAAACAGTAAAAAAAGCCGGCTTTCCATGGCTTATCTGCGAATTATTTTTTCTCGGAAACCTTCTGTTCGATTTCGGATACTTATGGAGAACAGGGCACGCCGAAAATATAATACTTTCAAATATCATTTATCCGATCGTAATTAACCTCCGGTTTAATTTGTATATGAGCGTTATAAATCAAACGGAAGATTAATGGGGCGGCAGCAAAATGTGATTTCATTTTGCTGCCGCCCTCTGCTTTTCGGAGTTTTTTAACATTTTCTATGCCGCTGCGAGCATTCTCTCGATATATATTCCGTATCCGCTTGTAGGGTCATTCACAAGCACATGCGTAACCGCGCCGACAATTTTTCCGTTCTGAATAATCGGGCTGCCGCTCATTCCCTGAACGATTCCGCCCGTTTTTTCAAGAAGCCGTTCATCGGTTATTTTAATCATAAGACCCTTTGCGGCGGCGCCGAAGGGCATTGTCCGCACTATTTTAATATTATAGGAGCGAACCTCATCGTCAACGGTTGAAAGTATGCTTGCGTCGCCGGTTGTCACCTGACCGATAAGCCCCACGGGGTACAGCTTTCCCTCAACACCGGCGTCGGCTGCAAGTGACCCGAAAATGCCCGAATCGCAGTTTTTTGCGACCGTGCCTGCAATCGTACCCATTGATGAAAAGCTGCCGCATATTTCGCCGGGCGTTCCGCGAACGCCCTTTGTGACGGAAACAACGCTGCTTTTTTCAATCGTGCCCTTCTGAACGCTGAACATAATTCCCGTGTCGGAATCATTAATTCCATGCCCGAGTGCACCGTAGGTCATCGTTTCGGGGGCGTAATATGTCATTGTGCCAACGCCTGCAGTGCTGTCGCGCACCCATGCGCCGATGCACAGTGCGCCGCTCTTATCATGCGCCGGGCTGAGCGTTACGCTTTGCTCCCTGCCGCCGCGCAAAACCGTCACGCTGTTTTCGCCGTCACGCAGCAGCTTGCCGACATCGCGCCCCTCGGTAGGAAACGAGCCGTTGATTTTTGTGATAATATCACCCTCGCATATTCCTGCGTCGGCAGCAGGGGAAGCCGTTCCCTCCGCCGTTTCAATCCTCTGCGTTCCGAGAACTATCAAACCGTTGTTATATATCCGCAGCCCTATCAGACTGCCGGATGCGCACACCGATTGCGGCTTTGTTACGCGCAGCCTCACCTTTCTGTACGAAACAGCCCCTATTTTAAGCGTTGCATTGTATTCCCCGTCCGCAACCGGCGTTACGGTGTTTTTTCCGGTATAAACGCAGGCATTTTCCGGAATGTTTCCGATGCTGATTCCGGCGCCGAGCCGCGAGCTCGCCGGCTGACCGTTATACATGGTTATCTCGGGAGGGAACGAGTAAATCATTTCAATATACATAAGTAAGCCCACAGCGCCCATAGCAGCAGCGCTTTGCAGAATTTTTCGCAGAATTTTCATGCTTTTTCCTCCGAACATGCAATCTCTTGTATTATCATGCCACAAGCACAAAAACGTATGCGCCGATACTGCAATTACATTAAATTAACAAAATGGGGCTTTATAAAAATGCGCACATCGCATAAAGCATATTAAGGCAAAACAGATAAAAAAATCCGTTTATCTGTCAAATTAACAGGTCAAGGTTAAAATTTGTCTTTACGAATTTTAATATTTAAACATGCTTTATGCTACAGACAAACTTCACCTCTCGCACGTCAAAACAAGCGTTGTATCATTCGCAGCAAATTAAAATTTACTGCTCATTCATTACGCTGTTTTTCCTTTTCCCAAAAACCTTTGGTTTTCGGGAGCCCCTATTTATGTACGCCTTCGGGTTCAGTTTGTCTGTTCTGCACTATTTTTATTTAGCCCCATGGGGCTTTATAAAAATGCGCACATCATGCAAAACAATCGGGTTCACTTACCGGCGCTCTTCAGCACATTTGCCTGATGCGCGGAATTTGTCGTCCCGGATGAATGACCGACGGAATTGTAAAAGTATATATCAAAATGTCCGCTGCAATCGTTCCCCTTAACATAGTCGTAATTTATTCCGGCGCCGTAATTTCCGCTGCGCCATTCCGTCCACACGCCGCCCGGCGCCCACTCGTTTCCTGCATGCATGGCGCTCGCCGCGCTTGCCGCAATTTTTCGCCCGTTTATCTCAATAATAACGCTGCGCTTGTTCCAGTTAAGCGTTCCGCCCCATATTTCTTTCATAATTTCCGTGTCGGAAGCGGTCAGAGGTTCGCAGTCGGCATGTCCGCTGCCGACGGTTCGGCGCGCTTTAAAGCTTTTGCCTGTTGTCAGATCCGTCACCTTAAAGTCTGCATTTATCGGAACAACATACTGCGCTTCGGTGTACCAGTCGAGCAATTCGCCGTACTTAGCCGACGGGGCGCTTTTAACGGGAATGTGATGCACGGGGATTGTGAGCTTCATTCCTGCGTAAATTATACTTGATTCAGTAAGTGAATTGGCGTTTAAAAGCTCTTCAAAGGGGATTCCAAACCGGATAGCGATATTCCAGAGCGTGTCATCGTTTTTGACAGTGTAGCTCGTATATGTCACATATGGCTTTGAAGAGGAGCTGCCCGACGACGGAATACGCACCTTGTCACCCACATACAGCACGCTTTTTTCAGTTGCCCCGTTAGCGCTCAGAATGCTTGAAAGCGACACACCGTAACGCTGCGCTATGAGATAATATGAATCGCCCTTTTGCACGGTGTAATATGTATCCGTCGGAATGGTTATCTTATCGCCTATATAAAGCACGCTGTTTTCAGTTGCTCCGTTGACGCTCATAAGCGTTGAAAGCGACACACCGTAACGCTGCGCTATAAGATAGTATGTATCGCCTTTTTGCACGGTGTAGCTCCGGTCGGCAAGGGCAGCCGAGGGAATCATCATTATTGCTGCCGCCGCGCCTATTAAATTTCTTTTTTTCATAAATAATCACTCTCCTTACTATATATATTCTCCGCAAAAAGCCGGAATCATTTATGTAAAATGAGGCTTTAAAGCCTTTAAAATCCAAGCTTAAGCTTACAAATATTTTGTTGTATAATTGGGTATAATTGACGGGAGAACAATATTTATGGATTGGGAAAAAGAGCTGTACCATTCATGCTGACCTCCGCCCGTCCGTCTTTAAGCGCTTCAGCGCTGAAGCACCGAAGCTCACTCACGCGGATTCCCGTTGCGCATATAGTCTGCATCGGCAAAAACAGTTTCCTGTTTCCCTTTGATTTTGCCGCCGTCAGCAGTCTGTTGTATTCCGCCTTGGAAAGCTCCTTTTTCGTTTCTTCTTTATATATTCTGCCACGAATATGATAATATACTCCGAAGCCGCGTACTATGTCGGTTTTAACAACATGTCATTTTTCTATAAGCCGTACAGCTGCACAAATTAATCCAATAATCCGTATTTCAGCTTCACCCTTTCAAGCTTTTCTATCATCGGTTCGGATATAAGCCACAGGAAAAATGCGCTTGAAAGAGCATGAATAAGGTCAAATGGCAAGCCCATCATCAGCGAGGACGCAATCATGCCCGTATTCGGCGCGGTTGTCATCATAAGAACAGAAGCAACGTTCATGATTACGCCGTAAATAACAAGTGCCGCCGCAAATCCGAACACTGAAAGCGCTGCCCTTGTTTTCGGCAGCAGACCCTTGTTGAATACCACTCCGGCGATGAAGCCGACCGTTCCGAACGCAAACATCTGCCACGGCGTCCACGGACCCTGACGAAAAAAGAAATTTGAAACAAAGGCTGTCACAGCCCCGACAAGAAATCCCGTTTCGCCGCCGAAGCATATGCCCGATATTACCACGATTGCAAGCACAGGCTTAAATTCCGGCAGCATGTAAAACGCTGCTCTGCCGGCAACTCCGATTGCGCACAGCACGCTGATTATAACAAGCTCTCTTGCCTGCGGCTTTCTTCCCTCAAACACAGTGATGAACGGCAGAAAAACCTCAAGTATGATAAGCATGCTTATGAAGTAATATTTTCTGTCACCCAGGCGATATATACCGAACCAAATTGTCAGCGGAACTGCCGCAAGCAGAAAAAGCGAGACAAACAGCGTTCTTTGCGAAAGCTTTTTCGCACTGTTTTCGCGCGGCTCGGCTTGCTTTAAAATCGGCTTGCTCTGCGGCGCTTTTTCGCGGATGCTTGCTTCGGGCGGATCTTCGGATACTGTGCCCGAACCGCCGGCGGGGCGATTATCCTCACTCGGCGTTTTTCCGATTATCGCAATAAGGTCATCGGCAAGGAGCACATTTTTCACATAATCCCTCGCCATGCGGTTTGCGCTTGTCGTGTAGAAGCTGTTGCCGCAGAAAAATTCGCGCGGTGTTCCCGTTGCCGTTATGCCTCCGTCAAAAAACATTGCGCATCTGTCCGCAAACTCCGCACAAAATTCTATGTCGTGTGAAACGATAAGTATTGCCGCGCCGCTTGCCTTAAGCCTGTTCAAAATGCCTGCAAGCGTTTTTTTGAAATGTGCGTCAATTCCTTTTGTCGGCTCGTCGAGTATAAGTATTTTCGGGCTTTTGATAAGCAGCATGGCAAGCGCCGCTCTCTGCTGCTCACCGCCCGACAAATCGTAAGGGTGACTTTGCAGCAAATTCTCGATTTCACACATGCGTGCAGCCTCGTGCACGCGTTTTTTTCTGTCGTCATCATTCATTTTTCTGTCGGTAATATCAAACAAATCAAGATATACGGTTTTTCTCGAAAAAAGAGTTTGCGGATTCTGCGGCAGAACGCCGAGCAGTCTGTCATAAAGTCCGTCATGCCCCGATATATCAGCCCCGTTTATGAGCACCTTTCCGCGCTGCGGCTTGTTCAGCCCTGCCGCAAGCGTGAGCGCGGTTGTTTTCCCTGTGCCGTTTCCGCCGACAATCGCAAAAAATTCGCCGCAGTTTACTGTCAGATTCAGCCCGTTTATAACGTCGGGCAGATTTTTATCATATCTGAAAAAAGCATTTTTGATTTCTATTGCCGCACTGCCCTTCGGCGGCTCGCTGTTCTTCGGCATGAGTTCCGCATTGACGCTGCGGCTCTGCATATATTTTTCAAGCTCGGTTTTCCCCTCGCGTATGCTGAGCGGATAGCGCCCGATCCCGGCGAACACGCGCATCGGCACGGGAAGCGCGTCAAACATATCGTGATTTTTTTCTTTTAATATTCTCCCTGCTTCCTGCGGCGCTGCGTTCACCGCTACCCGTCCGCCGTCCATCACAATCACCCTGTCGGACAGCGGAAAAGCCTCTTCCAAACGATGCTCACTCAGAATAACTGTTGTTCCGAATTCGTCATTAATTCTGCGGACGGTTCCGAGAAATTCATGCGCCGCAATCGGGTCAAGCTGACTTGTCGGCTCATCCAATATAAGCACACGCGGCTGCATTACCATTACCGAAGCAAGGTTAAGGAGCTGCTTTTGTCCGCCCGAAAGCTCATCGGTTTTTTTGTGAAACCAGCCTTGTATTCCGAAAAACGATGCCATTTCCGCCACCTTGGTGCGTATCTGCTCCGTTTTCATTCCGAGGCTTTCAAGTCCGAACGCCAGCTCGTGCCATACCTTATCCGTTACAATCTGATTATCCGGATTCTGCATCACAAATCCGATTTCCGCTGCCTGCATTCTTTCGCCCATGCGCTTTATCGGCATATCATTATACAATATTTCACCCGACATATTTCCGTGGGGAGAAATCGGCGGCTTAAGCATCCGAAGCAGAGTTGTTTTTCCGCAGCCCGATTTGCCGCAAATCGTCACAAACTCACCGCTTTTTACAGAAAGAGTAATGTCATCGAGCGCGTTCACACTCCGTGCATGATAGGCAAAGCTCAAATTTTTGATTTTATATATTTCCACTTTATCACTTCCGTAATTTCTGCCGCTATCGGCATTGATAACAAAATGAAATATGCAATAAAGACCGTTACACCGTACGCCGACAGCTCCGCACATTTTATATACGGGAAGCAGCTGAATTTCAGCGCTCCCGCTGCCGCGCCGATTATCACATAAGCTGCCGCTGCCGCAATTGTGCAGAGCGCAGCCGTATCTCTCCGTGTAAAGGTGTATATGGCAAAGGCGCTTCTGCCCGGCAGTCCGTACCCGCGCGCGTGCATGGAATCTGCCGTGTCAACCGAGTTTTCAAGGCTCAGCGTTACCATGACCGATAAAATCGACAGACCGTTTTTCACTTTTCTTATTATCCCCGGAGCGGCAGCGTCTCTCCCGATGCACTTTTGCGCCGCCGTGACCGCTTTGAACTGCCGCGTAAACCGCGGAACAAACCTCAGCGTCATGGATATGATAAGCGACATTGACGGCATGACTCTGCCGAACAGATAAATAATTTTGTCACTTGTCATAACACCGTTCATGCAGGAAAACAGCAGTATCACATTTGCAAGCATGACCGCCGCGGCAAGCCCGTAACAGATTGATTCAAGCGTGAGCGGATTGCCGCTCGGCAAATATGCGAGGATGGTTGCGCCGCCGTGGTTAAACGCCGGATTAATAACCGCTGCAAGGACAAACAGCGGCAATATGTATGCAAGGCTCTTTTTTACGCCCCGAATACCGTAAATCACCACTGAATAAGCAAAGCTGCATATAAGCGATATTGCAAGCGCCGCCGGGTGCAGAAAAACGCAAGAAAAGACTGCTGCAAACGCAAAATAAGCAAAATTTACGATTGGGTGATATCTTTTAAACTCATTCATTTTGAGAACCGTTCCTTGCCGAGTAGCCGCCGCCTACATCTCTGCCGAGATCGCAGGTGTAGACCCACTCTATTTTATCTCCGTTTTTCAGCTCATAGCGTGAGCAGCCGTAGTTCGGAAACCAGCCGTTTACCTTGTACATCCAGCCGGAGCGCTCGCCGCAGTCAAGCTCATAAAGATTGCTGATTCCCTCAATGTAAGCGCTGTTATAAACGGGGGTGTTCACAAATTCGAGGTGAATTTTATTTTTCTTCATCTCGCGCACAAGCACATTAAACACGCTTTCCCCCTCGTGAAACACAACCTTTTGTTCGGGGAATATCACTCCGTCTGTCGGGATAGCAGCTGCCTTTTCAATTGACTTTCCAACCGCATTGTCACATCTGACCGAAAGAGTGCAGATAAGCTCCGTGTCGGTAATTTCCGCCTGCTGCGGCTGCACGGGCATAGGCTTTCCGACGGGCACAGGCTCTGTATCGTGTTCGTCCGTGCCTGTTTTAGGATTGATATCCATTTCGCTTTTCCCGGAATATTCAATGCTTTTTTCGGCTTGATCGCCCGTTTTGTTTTCCTGTACTTTCGCCCCTGTCTGTTCGGGGCTGTTTTTATCATCCGCTTTTTCGGGAATCGCGGCTTCCGCACTGTTTTCGGGAGCGTCGGCTTTTTCGGGGATTGTACCGCCCTTCGAAGGCTCCTTACCGGTGCTCATTGACGAGGTCGGTTCGGTGCTTGCCGCTTCCTTTGCCGCGTCGCCGCCGCCGAACACAAACGCTGCCGTAAGCAGGGCAGCTATGATAACAAAAGCGAAAATTATATTTTTGTACTTTTTTATCAGGTTCATATCAAATCTGCTCCCTTTAGCAAATTATATATCATCTGCGCCACTTCGCACCGTTTTACGGCTTCGTGCGGTCTTATTTCAATTTCGCTGCGGTCGGCAATTCCGTTTTTATAGCAAAATGCAGCGCTTGCCTCAGCCCAGTCGGAAACCGTGGTGTAATCTGTAAATTCCGCAAGGATATTGCGGATTGCTTCGGAATCAAGCGTGTTTTTCATTCCGCACAGCTCCGCCGCTCTCTGCGCCATAACGAGCGCCTGTTCCACGGATATTGTCCTGTCGGGTGCAAACAGCCCGCCACCCGCGCCAATCACGATTCCGCCGGAATATGCCGCGCCGACATATGCGCTGTACCAGTCGCTTGGGGTCACATCCGAAAAGCTGCTTGCATCCTTCAGCGGAAGCTTCAGCGCTCTTACGATTATTGCTGCAAATTCTGCCCTTGTCATAGTGGCGTCGGGGGCAAAATCCGTTTCATTCACTCCGTTCACAATGCCCCTTTGTGCCAGCGCTTCTATTGCGGCTTGGTTTTTGTGACCCTTGATATCTGCAAAGCTTTTATCGGGGAAATGAACCTCGGAGGCTTCGCCGCCGCTTGATTCGGTCGTGCCGCGCTTTACAACGTCGCTCATATCAAAAAGCGCCGTTTTGCCCTCCTCAGCTCTTTTTGCGGCAACAAGTGCATAGCAGCACTGCTCTGTCGCCATAAGATTTGGTTCATTTGTGTGGCAAAAGCTGCCGTCGGCATTTTTAAAGGAATAAATATTGTCAACAATTGTTTTGCCGTTTTTTACGAAGCTGTCATCAGTATACAATATTCCCATTGAAGATATTGCCGTCAGCACCTGCGCGGCGCTCTCCGCCGTTTCCTCGCCGTTCGCTTCGAAGCCTCCGTTTTCCGATTGTACCGATGAAAGATATTTTAATGCGCGCTCCGCCGCCGCATTTACTTTCGCATCCGCGCAGTGCCTTGAAAGTGCTGTGACTGCCATTGCGGTGATGTCCGCTTCGGACGGCATATCCTCGCCCGACAATGCCCAGCCGCCGTCATCATTCTGCCTGCTCAGAATGCAATCGGCATACCGCTGTTTTATCTCCGCGCCTCCGCCGATGCAATCAAGTGCAATAAGCGCCCAGATTGCTCCGTTAATTCCCTGCTGCACAGTGCTTTCATAGTCAAGGAGCGGTTTTGTCAGGTCAAAGCCCTCAAAGTCCTTTGGATTTTCGCCGAGTGCCGCAAGCGCAACCGTAACCCTTGAAAACTCCGTGTACTTCTTTGTGTGAAGCGCTCCGTTCTTTTCTATGACATATTTTCGCGCATTGGAAAGATATTTTTGAAAGAAGCCGTCCGATGCGTCCATTCCTCCGCGCACAAGACCGATAACCGCCCATTCTCCGCCGATTGACCCCACCGCCGGCTCGGGAACGGCTGCGGAAATATAGCGCATGGTGTCATCAAGAGAGCCGATGGCGGCATGTGCTGCCGCCGGCATAATCATTATCAAACACAAAATTATTGAAATCAGTTTTTTCATTTTTCAATGTCCTTTCCTGTGCAAATCCGCTTTCATTCATACCCTTTCCGCCTCCGCCGCAGAATAAAAAAAGCGCTGCGGTAATCGATTAATTACCACAGCAGCGTTTTTCTGTGACCTTTCGGCTTTGATTTTCGCAAAAACCAAAGCTGTTGCCTGTTTGCACATGCTGAGCGGAAATTTGACAAGCACCGGCTTTTATATCTTTATACATAATATCACACTGCCCGTTGCAAGTCAACAAAAAAGCTTCGATGTCGCACCCCAAAACCTTATGGAAAATTTTTGAAATTTTTTATTGTTTGTTCCTTGTTATGACAAATTTCTCGGCGGCTGTCCATTATAATAATTTATGGGTGATTAATTGTGCCGACGGTTTACATAGATGTTTTATTTGCTGTTAATCTTCTTATAAATTATCTTCTCCTGCATGCCTGCTGCATGCTCAGCGGACTGAAAAGGGGGCGGCTGCGCATGGCATTCGGCGCATTCGTGGGTGCGGCATACGCGGTTTTGGTTTTCTTTCCCGATTTTTCCGTGCTTTATACAACCGTAAGCAAAATGCTTGTGTCAATGGTAATCGTTGCAGCGTCGTTTCCGTTTTATTCGCTGCGCAGCTACATAAAGGCGCTGCTCATTTTCTATATGGTGTCGTTCGGGTTCGGCGGCTGCGTGTTCGGGATTTTTTGCTTCACGGACATCGGAGCGCGGCTCGGCGCGATTTACTCAAACGGCGTTTTATATTTTAATCTTCCGTGGACAATTCTTGCGGTTTCGGGAATTGTGTTTTACATTGCCGTTAAGCTTTGCGGATTCTTTTCCGCACGGCTGCGCTGCGGAAGCAATCTTCGGAAAAAGCTGCGCCTGTGCCTCGGCGATAACAGCGCGGAGGTTACCGCCCTGCTCGACACCGGCAATTCCCTGGTTGACCCCGTGACGCTCAGCCCCGTTATAATCGCGGAGTACAGGTCAATAAAAACCCTTTTCCCCGAGGATATCCGCAGCGGACTTGACCGCATCGGCAGCGATAACCTCACATGGATAATGGAGGAGGTTTCGCAAAAGGGGCTGCGCGTGCGGCTTATCCCCTTTTCCTCGCTCGGCAGGGAGAACGGAATGCTTCTCGGCTTCGTTCCCGACCGCGCCGAAATCCGCGACGACTGCGGAGTGCGCGTGCTTGACAAATGCGTTGTCGGAATATACGAGAGACGGCTGTCAAAGGACAAAAGCTACGGAGCTCTTTTTAATCCATATCTTTAAAATTGAAATGAAAGGCAGAAAAATCCCATGAAGCTTGTCACAAAAATAAAAACCGCGGCGCGGAAACGATATGTGCATCTTATCAGAAAGCTGAATTTAGACGAATACATTCATTACATAGGCGGAAACGATTTTCTTCCGCCGCCGCTCCCCCCCGATGAGGAACGGAAGTATCTGCTCACGATAACCGAGCCGGACAGCCGCCGTGTTCTTATTGAACGGAATCTGCGGCTTGTTGTCTATATAGCAAAAAAATTTGAAAATACGAATATATGCGTTGACGATCTGGTTTCAATCGGAACAATCGGACTTATAAAGGCAATCAACACCTTCAGAACCGACAAAAATATAAAGCTCGCAACATATGCCAGCCGCTGCATTGAAAACGAAATTTTAATGTATCTTCGGAAAAACAATTCTCAGAAAACCGAAATATCGTTTGACGAGCCGCTCAATGTTGACCTTGACGGGAACGAGCTTCTTTTAAGCGACATACTCGGCAGCGATGACGACAGCGTTGACCGCCGCCTTGAGGAGGAGGTTGAGCGCCAGCTGCTGAAATCGGCAATGTCTCGCCTCGGCGAACGTGAAAAGCAGATTATGGAAATGCGCTACGGGCTCGGCGGCAAAGCGGAAAAAACGCAGAAAGAGGTTGCCGACATGCTCGGGATAAGTCAAAGCTATATCTCGCGCCTTGAAAAAAGGATAATCGAGCGGCTGAAAAAGGATATTGCAAAAAATATATAAACATGAAGATGGTGCAGCAAAACGAAATTGTTTTGCTGCACCATCTTTGTTCATAAATGATTTTCAGTGTGAGCGCTGAGTGTCGCTGACCGGAAGCTTTTCCTTGAAGAGAAGCGTTATACACCACAAGCCCGCAATGCCCACTACAGTGTAAATAATGCGGCTGAGGACTGCCGACTGACCGCCGCAGAGCATTGCCACAAGGTCAATGCCGAAAAGACCTATCGATCCCCAGTTAAGCGCGCCGATGATGGCAATTGCCAAAGCAGTGTTATCCATGGCTATCAACTCCTTCAATAACATTATAGTCATATTTTTTCGATTTCATTCACGCCATGAATAATTTTTGATAATATCAGGCAGCCGTGTTAATATCCGCTTATGCAAATATAACAATCATAAACTGCGACACCAGCACCACCGCAAGGAGTGCAATGGGATATGTTGCCGCATAAGCCGAGGCAACGTCCTCCGTTTTTGCAACATGGATAAGTGTGCCGAGCGCCGGGGTGCTTGTCATTCCGCCCGTTATTGAGCCGAGCGAATTAAGCAGGCTGAGCTTGAGAACTCTTGTTGCCACGATAAATCCGATAATCATGGGGATAAGCGTCATCAAAGCGCCGTACAGGAAGTAAACCGGTTTGAAATATTTAACAAAATTCGCGCCGCCGGCAACACCTGCGCCTATAAGGAAAATCATCAGCCCGAGCTCGCGCAGGCAGCCGAGAGTGCTTTTCGGCGGCATAATGTTTACCTTTCCGATGTGCGAAAAATGCCCGAATACAAGAGCCGTTATAAGCGCTCCGCCCGTAGTTGTCAGTGAGAAGCACGTTCCCGAAAGCCCCTGCGAGGTGAGCGGAATCCTGATATTTCCGATAATCAGCCCGATTACTGCGGCAAGACCGAAAGCGCCCAGCCCCATGTCGTCAATATCAAGAAGCTTTAAATTATTCTTTTTAACCGCGCCCGTGTCAACGCTTGCAAGCTTTTTGCGCTCCTCGTCCATATCGGCATGCACAATTTTGGGCAGAATTTGCACAAACAGAACAACGCCGATAACGCCGAAAAGATATGCAATTCCGTAACCGACGGTTACGGCGGATTCAAGCTCGTTTGCCATTGCCGCATTTGATGAGAACACGTTTCTCACGGTTTCCTTAGCTGCGGAAAATCCCGGAGTTGTTGTGAGCGATCCCGAAAGCAGACCGTCCATCAATGCAAGGAACTGCGTTTTATCCGTTTCAAAGCGGCTTCCGATAAGATAGCACAGAACGCACGTGAGTCCGCCCGAAAGAATTATTGCAACGCCGAGAAGTATGTACGATTTAAAATTGTTCTTCAGATTTTTGAAGAATTTCGGACCTGCAATAAATCCGACCGAGGTTACAAAGAACACAAGTCCGAGATTTTCAACTATCTTCAGTCCGTTGTGCGCAATTTCCGCGCTCTGAAGCGCATTCGTAAGCTTTTCATAAAAAAACGCTCCGTAAAGCAGCGACACAACAAACACGCCGGCAGTTCCGAGAGAAACGCCTTTTATTGTGATTCGCCCGAGAAGATATCCGAGCGCAACTATTATCATTATCGAAAATATCAGATATGAAACATCCGATATTTTAATAACGCCGTTTAATAAATTCATCCTATAAAACCCCTCTTTTTAAGCGTTCGCACACGTTAAGCAGATGTGTTAATATCCGAACCCGCTCAAAAGGCCTGAAAATCGTCTTTTTCTGTGTTGTCGGGCTTGATATACGTCAGTATGTCTGCGCCCTTACGCCTTGAAAAATCCTGATTTTCAGACTTTTTGAGTCTTTCAGATTTTTTTGATTGGATTTTTCGTCAGTACAAGCAAAAAGCGGAGCAAATACTTTCGTATTTGCGAGCATTTTTGCGCTGTAATGCCGGAAAAGACTTCAAAAAAACGAGTTCGGATACTGACACATCTGCTTAATCTATCCCGACGAGAACCTCTTTGATTTTCCGCGGATTTGCACCTGTTTCAACAATTGCCGTCATGGTAAGCCCTCTGTCATCGTTTTTTATCGCCGTCACCTTGCCGACGAGTATTCCGCGCGGAAAAACTCCGCCCGTGCCCGAGGTTTCAACGGAATCGCCGACAACGATTTTTGCGTCCTTGTCAATATAATTCATGCTGCAAAGTCCGTTTTGACCCGATGCCCCGTCAACAATCGCCATATCTCCGCTCCGCGGACATATTACCGACACGCTGCTTTCCGCGTCAAGCAGTGTTCTGACCTTTGAAAAATTCTTTGCGACCTCGCACACCGCGCCGACAAGCCCCTCCGGAACAATCACTGACGTGTCCTTCTTTATCCCGTCGCGGCTGCCCTTGTCTATTGTCAGCGTATAGTAAACGCCGTCACTGTCGCGCCCGATTACATTTGCCGCAGTATAATTTCCCTCGGCATCGTTCTTTTTCAGCTCAAGCAAGCTCCGCAGCTGTTCATTTTCCTTTTTATAGCTTTCAAGCATACGAACCTCATCTGAAAGCTCCGCATTTTTCTTCTTCAAAAGCTTCAGGCTGCGTGCATTCTTCGATGAGTTTTTTATATCGGCTATTCCACCCGAAATTCCGTTCACGATAAACGCTGCCGCTTTCTGCACGGGGGCAAACACCGAGCCTACCGCAGAGGCGGCAGACGTTTCCGTTTTGAACGAAACAGCCATTATTGCAAGAATGGCAGCCGTTACCGCTATCATTATTATAAAAAAGCTTTTTCCGGTCTTTTTCATACAAACATTCCTTTAACCGATAATATCAATCGAAAACTCCGATTTAAGCGCCGAGGCAAGGCTGCACAGCGGAAGCCCCACGACGTTAAAAAAATCGCCCTCGATTTTTTCGATGAACAACGCGCCGCGCTTCTGTATCCCGTACGCCCCTGCCTTATCCATCGGTTCGCGTGTTTTGACATACGCTTTGATTTCGCTGTCTGTAAGTACACGGAAGGTAACATGCGTTACCTCCGCCCGTGAAACTGCCGTTCCGTCCTTGCAGTTATATACGCAAAAGCCCGTGAAAACCTCATGCGTTTTTCCGCTGAGTTCGCGGAGCATTTCCTCCGCCTCAGCCATATTCTGCGGCTTTCCGAATACCTTTCCGCCGAGGCACACGCATGTGTCAGCGCCGATAACCACCGTATTTCCGCGCAGTGAACGCGCAACATCGCACGCTTTCAGCATTGCAAGCTCCTTAACCATCTGCTCGGGCGGCAGCTTTTTGTAAGGCGATTCGTCAACGCTTGACGGGATTATCTGCGCATTGATTCCTATATTTCCGAGTAATTCCTTTCTGCGCGGCGATTTCGACGCGAGAACAAAAACTGTATCAGCCATTGCGATTTGCAAACCTTTCATTATATGATTTCATGCATTTTTCAATAATTGCCTCGGCTTCCTTTCTGCCGAGAATTTCCTTAACTGCGGTTTCCTTGTTTTCAAGAAATTTATAAACCTGAAAGAAATGGGATATTTCCTTGAAAATATGCTCCGGCAGCTCCGATATGTCATTATATATCGAATATGTCGGGTCGTTAAACGGCAGCGCTATTATTTTTTCGTCTGTTTCCCCGTTATCAATCATTTTGATAACGCCTATCGGAAAGCAGCGGACAAGCACCATGGAATCGATTCTTTCCTGACAAAGCACAAGCACGTCAAGCGGATCGCCGTCCTCGGCATATGTCCGCGGAATAAAGCCGTAATTTGCCGGGTAATGCGTTGATGTGTACAGAACGCGGTCAAGAATTATCAGCCCCGTTTCCTTGTCAAGCTCGTATTTGTTTTTATCACCCTGCGGAATTTCTATCACCGCGAGGAAATTATCCTTGCGGATTCTCTCCGGGGCAACGTCATGCCAAACATTGAACATATTCTTTCCTCCTATCCTCTCAAATACTTCGGATAATGATTTTTCAGCTGTCCGCCGCTGCTTTTAAACCAGCCGACAGGATATCTG
>OGMF01000240.1_pt1 | contig 65928 bp, 95 predicted proteins | sample 1572921 | NCBI WGS metagenome assembly OGMF01 (sample SAMEA2581919, study PRJEB24529) | metagenome | biome: Human gut stool | place: China | collected 2011 | reverse complement strand
ACCATGGTCCAGCACAAGGCTGAGCCGATAGTAGCCGCCGATGGGCAGGTGGAAGCCGCAGTTGGGGCAGACGAAAAAGCTTTTGGCCCAGATCTGCCGGGTAGTGCGGCGGCCGCACTGCTTACACTCCACAAACTGGGGTTCTGTCCAGGCCACGCCGACGTCACGCCGGGCCTTGAGCTGGAACGTGCGTTCCCGCATCTTGCCGCCGGGGAGCAGGTCTCTGATATCGTTCATCTCGCTTGCCTCGGTACCTTATTCCGCGTGGGCCGTCAGGTAGTTAAAGATATCGCCCACGGTCTTCATGTTGGCCAGCTCCTCATCGGAGATGGAGACGCCGAATGCATCTTCCAGAGCCATGTTCAGTTCCACTGCATCCAGGCTGTCGGCCTCCAGGTCCTCGGTCAGGCTGGCCTCCATGGTCACCTTGTCTTCCTCGCAGTTCAGGGTGTCAACAACGATCTTCTTCATCTCATCGAAAGTCATAGTAATGGTCTCCTTTTATCAAATGGTTTATCTTGTGTGTTTCAAATTGTTTACCTAAAGTTTTTGAGTTGTCGAACAAGGCCATTATATCGAATTTCGGTCGGATGTCAAGAGTTTTATCTAAAAAGTTTTAGCTTTTACAGTTCTTTCACAAGTATTTATCAAACCAAACAAAAGTTTTCGTTGTGTAAATCCCTGTTTTGGGCGCAAAAAGGCCCTCCCACGCAACTGGTGAGAGGGCTTCGCCGATTCTTAATTTACCGCAAGCATCTTATATTAAATCCACCACCCCGGCGCCAAAGCGTCCAGATTCATCCCCTTGAAAAGCGTCTCGCCATGGCACATAAGGCAGATGGTTTTCATGCTGCTGCCTTCGTCTTCTTATTTTTGAAATAATAGCCAATGCCAATGGCGTCCGCCAGTGCCCAGCCAATGGGCACACTGAGCCAGATGCCCGTCACGCCCAGTGGAGTGGCCGAGAGCAGGTAGGCCAGCGCCACACGGGTGCCCAGCGAAGCAATGGTCAGGATGACCGACATCATGAACTTTAGTTTCTTTTTATCGATAGATTTTACGTTCGTTTTTCGGCAAATTTCATGCTTCCGATTTTGTATCCCGGATTTATCTATTTCTGATAATTTTTTGGCATTTTTCTATTGCAATTTATCGCGTTCGGAAATATACTAAGATTACAAATTTATTTTTATGAAACGGAGGACACCCCCCATGCCCAGACCCAAAGGAAGCAAAAATAAAGTCCATACTCCCCGCGCTGCACGCACCGCAAAAAATAAGATCGATTATGCAGCACTCATCGCTGAAAAAACTGCTGCCAAAGAGCAGGCAGAAGCCACTGTTGCAGCACTGACTGCCAACATCGATGAGCTGAAGGCACAGCTGAAAACCGCCAAGGCTGCTGTAAAGGCCGCCACCAAGGAGCTGACCAAGGCAGAGACCAAAAAGGCTGCTGCCGAGACCAAAGCTGCCGAGAACGCAAAGAAGGCCGAAGCCGAGGCTGTGCTGAAAAAACTGCTGGCCAGCGGCATGTCTGCCGAAGAGATCGTCTCCAAGCTGCAGTGATTTTTGGGGCATAAAAATACGGTCCAAAAAATATCCCCGATACCGGGCATCCGGCATCGGGGATATTTCTATCTGCGCTGTTTTATTTTTCTCAGAGGTAAGCGACTGTTTCTTCCAGCGGCTTGCGCAGGCCGTGGTTTGCCAGCGGGCCTGCACCTTCGGCGGCATAGCCGAGGTCCATCAACATCAGCACTTCTTCGTTTTCCGGCAGGCCCAGCTCTGCGGCCAGTTTTTCCGGGTCGAAGAAGTTGATCCAGCAGCTGTCCACCCCTGCATTGGCTGCAGCCAGCAGCATGTGGGTCGCCACAATGGCGGCGTCCTCTGCGCCGGAGGTGTGCTTTCCGCCGGGGTATGTGAACATATTGCTGCGGTCATATGCCACCACAAGGCAGATCGGCGCACCGTAGCGGCACGGCGTTGCCGCATCGATCTTTGCAAGGCCCTCTTCCGAACGGACAACATAGATGCGCTGCTCCTGAAAGTTCTTGGCCGTAGGCGCAACACGTCCGGCGCTCAGGATGGCAGTAAGCTTTTCGTCCTCCACCTTCCGTGCACTGTAATTTTTACAGGAATAGCGCTTTTCGATCACATCGGTAAATTCCATGATTTTCTCCTTTCCGGGATCACTCTTCCAGTTTGATTTTTTCCTTCAGCACCACACAGCCGGCCATATCGCCGATGACATTGACGCAGGTCGCGCCCATGTCGCACAGGGTGTTGATGCTGATATAAACGCCCATGACGCCCGCGGGCAGACCGGCCATGGTGGCCAGCGCCGCAAAGGACGCAATGGCACCGCCGGGAATGCCGGGCGTGCCCACCGACAGGATGACATTGGCCAGCAGGATGACCACCATCATGGAAGTGCTCACCTTCACGCCGCAGGCATTGGCGAAGAAGACGATCATGAAGGACATCAGGATGGAAACGGCATCCATGTTCACCGTTGCACCCAGCGGGATGGCGATACTGGTGATCTTATCCGACACACCCATTTCCTCTTCCATGCGCTGCTTGCTGATGGGGATGGTGGCCGAGCTGGAGCAGGTGCCGAAGGCGTTCAGCGCTGCGGGCAGGCAGGCCTTGACAAAGCGGATGGGGCTTTCCTTGCCCAGGAACCTGACCGCACCGCCGTACACCACAGCGGCAAAACCGAAGAAGGCAATGTACAGGATCACCAGCTGGGTTGCCAGCGAGAGGATGGTGTCGGTGCCGTTGGCCTCCACCACCGGAACGATGGTGCAGAACACACCCACCGGCGTGAAGTACATCACGGTGCTGATGATCTTCAGGCAGACTTCGTTGCCTGCCTCGATGACTTTCAGCAGCGGTTCGCCCTTTTCGTCAATGGCGATGAGAGTGAAACCGATGATGACCGCAAAGGTGAGCACCTGCAGCATATTGCCGTTGGCAAAGGCCGCCACCGGGTTAGAGGGGATGAGGTTTTTGAGGGTGTCCAGAATGCTGGTCATCTTGCTGGCCTCAATGTCCGAAGTGGCCATCTCGAACCGGACACCCTCACCCAGATGGATGGCGCGGGGAATGACCAGACCCACAAGACTGGCAAGCGCCGTGGTGCACAGGAAAAAGATCATGGCACCGCCGGTGATCTTGCCGGTGGTTTTGGCATTGCCGATGCTGGTGATGCCCACCACGATGGAGCAGAACACCAGCGGGAAGATCATCATGTTCAGGGCATTCATGTAGATGCTGCCCAGCAGCTGGGTCACGGTGAGCACCGCCGGGAAGCGCCCTGCCAGAAACAGGCCGGTGAGGATGCCGAGCACCAGACCCGCAAAAATTGCGCCGGTGATGTGCTCCTTATACCGCGAAAAAAGGTTCTTTGGGGATGCCGTGCTGTCTTGTGAGGAATTCATTGCCGAAACTCTCCTTGTATTTTTTATCTTTTTTATTATAATCCCTCACAGGAAAGAGGACAAGAAGCAATTTCATTTTACGGATGAAAAAATAGCGTGGCGGTCCGCTTCTTCCCGGAACTGCTCATAGATATCCCGCAGATCTTCCGGCAGGCGCTTCAGCGTTTCCGCCTGCAGGTACGGCGGCATACCGTAGAAAGCTTCGGCAATGCCGCCCGTGATGCAGGCGAGGGTGTCGCTATCGCCGCCAAGGGATACCGCGTTGCGCAGCGCATCCTCGTAGCCGGTGCTTTCCAGAAAGGCCGTGATGGCTTCCGGCACGGTCTGCTGGCAGGTTTCCACATGGCGGTAGCCGGGGCGGATCTCGTCGCAGGTGCGGCTCAGATCATACCCGAAGGTCTTCTCCGTGTAACGACGGATCTTCTGTTTGCTGCTGCCGGTGCGCGCCAGAAAGATGGCCGCTGCAGTTGCCTGCGCACCCTTGATGCCCTCAGGGTGGTTGTGGGTGACTTCGGCAGTCACCTTTGCCATTTCCAACGTTTCTTCCAGCGTATCGAACAGCCACCCCGCCGCCGACACCCGCATGGCCGACCCGTTGCCGAAGCTGCCGTAAGGATGCGGATGTTCCGAGTGCAGCCAGCGGCGGAACATCCCGCCGTACCCGGCATGGGGATATGCTTCACCCCAAAGCCCCATCGTTTCCCGCACCTCGGCAAATGTCCGTCCCTGGTTGCCCTGCCCGGCTAGCAGCCCCTGCGCAACCGCGATCGTCATGACCGTATCATCGGTAAACCTCGACCGTGCGCTCAGCAGTGGAAAATCCTTGTGCTTATAATTATTGCAGTCAAACTCATTAGGACAAACAGGATAACTATATCAGCAGGGGCCTCCGGGCTCCTGCTTCCTTTCTGCTCTGCTGCGGCTTCTGGCATAATGCCGCAAAAAGCGTCATTCTCGAAAACTTTTTGCCACAAATTGCCAGATTTTACTTGACATTGTCCCTTTTAGGGTCTATAATGAGGGTACAAGAAAACGCTATGACCCAAAACGGGTAGGAGGACAAAAAGATGTTTGAAGTGACCTATCAGGAAGTAAACAAGCGCGACGAAGTCGTCACCAAGCGCAAGTCTTTCAAGACTGCTGCCGCCCGCGACAAGTTTGTCGAGAGAGCATCCCAGAAGGACAACTTCCTTTGTGTTCTCGCTTACGCTGGTTGATGGAGGTGCTCAAGATGTTCAAGAAAATCGTGAAATCCATTGCCGCCATCAAGACCGAGAACGACCGCGACGAGTGCTACTGGCAGATTGACCGTGCATTCGAGGAAGAGCGCATCTCCTTTGAGGACCACGAGCTCCTCTACGGTCTGGCCGGTATGATTGAGGTCGCTTAATTTTTTTGCTTTCGTGTGTCCCTTTTAGGGACGTTAAGCAAGCAGCAAGACCCGTTTCGGGTAGGAGGTTTTTATGGAGCTCTACAAGTACACCGGCAGCGTTGCCGCCCTGACCGTTCGTTTCGGCAAGGCCGAGACTATCACCCTCTACGACAGCTACGACGACAGCGTCGCTCCGGTTCGTCTTGATGTGCGCGGTGCTCTGGCCGAGTACATCAAGGGAATCGAGAGCACGGACAGCGAGGAGCGGTACATGAATCTCGACTGGTACTACGACTTCAATATGCTGCTCCGGCGCATCGAGGTTCCGGGCGTCCCGTCCGAAAAGTTCAAGATGACCGGCGTCCCTGCCAAAGTTCTGACGCAGACCCGCAGCAACCCCGACGAGCTCGTCTGCTTCGGTTGCCCCGATTTCATCAACACAACCAAGCCGGTCTCGATGGGTCCCGACGATTACCAGAACTTCCTCATGTGGAAGCGTGAGAACAGAGATTAAGGAGGTGCGCGTTATGACGCAGGTAAGGTATTTTGGGTTCGTCAAGGCCGAGGAGCCTTGGACGGGTAACCAGTTCAAGATGTACGCCGGAAAGAACGGCTCCACGTTTGGGAGCAAGGTTCCGGCCGGTTCTGTTGTGGAGTGCGGTTACAAGAGCATCAGCTCCGCCGACAGCGCAGCGAGAGAGTTGAAATCCCGCTGCGAGAAGATGGGTCGCAGGGTTTTCTGCTGGGGCTACGAGAGCGTCGCAGAGGCGCAGTAAAGGAGGGTTCGTATGAAGTTTATCCACATTCGCAACCGTGCATATGACCGCTATGTGCGGGAGGACAACGAGGTCTGCCTCGAGCAACGCATGGTCCGCATCAATGGCCGCTTCTGCTGGCGGTGGTGTGTGTACGCCGACTGCGGTGGAAATGTCGTCGAGATGTTCAAAACCCTCAAGGCTGCAAAGGTCGCCTACTCCGATGTGCTCGCCTGACGATGGCCCTGTGGCAAGGGCCGAAACCATTTTGCCGTCCTTGGCAAGATGGTCGCGGGAGCCAAACCGCAAAGGAGTGTCAACTATGAAAACGAAGTCCTACAAGGCAACTTTCTTCCGCCACAATCCCCAGTTCAAGAATGGCGGTTACGTCACCGAGCGTAAGATTGAGGCCGTCTCGCTGCCCTCTGCTCGCAAAAGAGCCCGCGAGATTTCCGAGCACTGTGTATACGGCAGCATGGAGCTGCTCGACGTCGAAATGGAGGCATAAGAGATATGACCGTTCTTGAGCGTTTGAAAGCTGCCGGGTATGACCCGGCGCTCTCCCTTTATCCTGATTCCGTCGGTTCTTCCGGTTCGATGGAGTGCGAGCGCATCGAGATTCGCACTTTCCGCTGCCGCCCCAGCGAGTTCCGGGAGGCTCTCGGGGTGACTGCAACGGCATTCACGCACTTCTCCGACGGTAGTGAGCGGCCGTACCCGGAAGGGTGGCAGAACGGCGACGCGGCCCGGGTCACGCTTTTCTTCGACGCAGCTCTTGGCTTTCACAATTTCGGGAGCGTCCAGACCGACTTTCGGTTCTGCGACAACGAGCTCCGTTACCGGCTCCTGAGCCGGTGCGTTCAGGACTGCAAGTATTTTCTTGGCCCGGGTTCCCGGTTCAGCAAGTACCTCTGGGGAGGCTCCGTTGCAAGTCACATCAAGGCTATGCACATCCTCTGGGACAGCTTTTCACCGTCGCAAAAACCGGAGTGGACCTCTCTCGAGGATATTGAGGATTTCAGCAAGAAGATGATGGTGGAGGAGGTTTTCTGATATGGCTGCCGCGCGCTTCAAACTGTTCCTTGGCTGTCTCGGCAACGGGGTTACGGTCTGCAACTCTGCCGTGATGGAAAATGGCGATTTCAAGATGGTCGCTCACATCTCCCCCGAGGGCAAAATCACATGGTACGTCAGCGAGGACTATCCGCCTGCGGATGCTCTCGCGAGCATCCGGGCCTGCGCAGAACAGGAGCGGGCAAAGTACGAGAAATGGCTCAACAGCCTGTCTCCGGCCGCGCGCCGGGAGTACCAGCTTGAGCGGTTGCCGCTCCCCGAGTTGCTCGAGGAGCTCCGCAAGGCGAAAGAGGAAAGAGAGGGAGGCTAATGGCCCGCGATATTCACGATTACGACAGCCTCAAGGAGGCGTACAACGACCTGCTCATGTTCGAGCGGTTTCCCGGTCCGGTGCATAGTGAGCGCGTCGAGGAGTTCGTCATTCAGCTCAAGCGTGACATCCGAGAATACGTCAATCGTGTTTCCGATTGCCACATCGTCCGCGACGAGCTCGATTCTTTCATCGAGCTCGTCAAGCTGCCTGAGAAGCTCTCTCCCCTCTCAAAAGAGAGCGTTCTCGAATGGTTCTATATGCACCGGGCCTACCGCGACGACCTTTATGACGGCGCGGGGTGCTCCGGTCAGTTCTTTACCACCTGCGTCAGGCTCTTTCGCCGTCGCGGTTGCTGGTACGCCTATCATTTTGTTTCGGTCGATATGTAAGGAGGTTCGCATGGAAATCAACATCACATACAAAAACCCAGAACACGAGGCTGCGTTCCTGTCTGAGCTTCAGCGCATTCCGCACATCGTAAATCCCGAATCCGGGCGCATCAATCCGTATTGGGGCGCGTCCCTGTATCTGCTCTCCGCGCTCACGCGCTGGCCGGAGCTCCGTATTGCCGTCATCGGTGATGACTACATGGCGTTTGCGGCTGCAAAGGAGGCGTTCAATTTGAGCCAGAACGAGCGCATCGTCGTCGAGCTGGCCGCCAATTTCTACAACGCCGGTCTGTTTTGTATGCCGGGTTTCGAGATGGTCTACGCCACCTGCGACACGGCTTTCACGCTCATTCTTGAGGCGTTCCGCCTGCGTCGCGCAAAGCTCTTTTACAAAGATGGGGAGGTGTCCGCAGAATGGGAAGAAAGAAAATGAGCCTACGGCGCGCCGTCGCCATCCTGCGCCTTGTCGCTGCGGATGACCTGTCCTCCGGGCGGGCAATCGACGGGCAGAATGAGGCTGCTGCCGTCGTGCTGGAAGATTACGAGGAAACAAAGAAAGAGCTCGCGGATTGGGTGAATGCTTCTCCCGAGGAGCTTGCCGACGTCATTGCTGGGATGTAAGGAGGCCTGTACCGTGGCTGCTGTCTATCGGACGTTGTACGAAAAATATGAGCAGAACGACGTTTTGCACGTCGGGATTCAGGAGGTCGTCGAGGCCGAAAAGGAGATTGACACGTTCCTCAAGTCTCTCGACCGGGACCAGCGCGACCAGCTCGATACGCTGCTGGGGCGTCTGTCCCGCGCCTACGAGATGCAGGGCTTTCTTTTTGGCGGCCTTGCCTCCGGCGCAAAGTGGAACGGCAAGACCGCTCCCGAACCGGGTGACGGCTACGGCCGGAGCGTCCGGGCTTATCACGGCTCAACGCTTGCTCCGGTCTGCCAGATTGACCGCAAGACGAATCAGGTCATCCGCGAGTACCCGAGCATCGCCGCTGCTGCCCGTGCTACCGGTCTGGACGACAGTGCCATCGGAAAGGTGTGCAAAGGAAAGCTACCCCACGCTGGTGGTTTCCTTTTCCGGTACATCGAGCAATAAATCTTTCATAGGTATGCAAAAATATTTCAAGAAATTGCCATTTTGCTCTTGCTTTCCACGCGCTTGTGTGGTATAATATAGTCAGTTGAGGGGGTCCTCCTCAATGAGTAAGGTGGCAAGGCCAGAAAGGAAACAAAATGGACGACGAAATGAATACTGCTGAGGTGCTTCGTGACGAGGCAAAGGAGAACCGGACCCGTGAAATTCTCGAGCTTATGCGTAACAGCAAAACGCTCGAGGAGGCCATGGAAAAAGTAAAAGCCCTGCTCAACAAGTAAGCAGGGCTCTCCGATGAAGAACAAAGGCCGATGACGGCGGCCAGAGTTCTGAAACGCCGGGGGAGTGAGAAACAGCTTGCAGATGCCTCACTTCTCCGGCATTTCTATTATATCAAATTCAAGGGGGATTTCAAGATGGCAGCTTTAACGCCTGTTGCCGCCCGCATCACCGGGCTGCGTGAGGCTCGCGGGTTGACCCGCACCCGGCTGTCGCAGCTCTCCGGCGTTCCGCTGCGGACGCTCGAGGAATGGGAGGCCGGTCGCCGTGTCCCGCGTGACGTTTACCAGATTCATGCCGTCGCTGCTGCGCTCGGCATGAGCATTGAGGATTATCTTGGGCTGTAAAGAATCAGGAGACCCGACGTTGTGCCGGGTCTCCCTTTTTTGTTATTCGGGCATAAAGCCGTAACCGGCCTCAAATGCCGCTGCTTCTCGGAGGTAGGCAACGCGGCCTGCTGCGCGGTCGATGGCGTCTCTTAACTCCCGGTCCTCGACCAGCTTGAGCAGCGCGGTGAGCGCGACCTCTGCCTGCATGATTTCGCGGGTGTCCTGCGGGTTGACCTGCTCCATGTAGAGCTCATAAATAGACTGTTCCATGCTTGCCTCCTATGCCCGCCTGCGGTCGAGCCGCTGCCGCGCATATAGGATTTGCGCCACGCGCGGTTCTTCCCGCTGCGGAGATTTTGGAGCAGCCAGTGGTGACGGGAGGGCTGTTCGCGTTCCCCGTGTAGCCCTCTCCATCACCTCCCTGTGGGCCGTCTCCCGCAGGCTGATTTTAACTTGCTGGCTATTTGCTGGTAGCTTTTCGGGGTGCTTTCTCCTGCGTCGAGCCGTAGAACGTCACGAGCGCGGCTCCGGGGCCTCGATTTCGGGCTTTTGCGGTCTGGCCGTAAAGTTTGCCGCCTAGCCGCCACGACGCTTTGTGGGTCTCCGCAGGAGGCTTTCGTCACTTGCTGGGTCATTTCACGATTTCCGCCAGCCTCTCGATGGTGACATCCGTCTCAATGTACGGGCTGCTGCCGCTGTCGTCCGTGTAGGTTCCGGTTACTCCATCCGTGCTTTTCCAAAGTATCAGGTTTTCCACCTTGCTGCTGTTGCCCTCGCTGAACTCCTCGACCTTGTACTCCGAAAGCGTGATGCCAAGCTCTGCCGCTTTGTCGAACACTGCCTGTGCCGTCTGCTCCGCCACTATCGGGAGATACAGGCCGCCAGAGGAAACGGTTCGGATGGTGAGCGTGTACTTGCTGCTGTAATAGAACGCATCAATCGACGATATGTAGGCTGCGCTTTCTTTGTCCAGCGCGTTCAGTGTGGTTTCCTCGAGGACGCTCCGGTTCGTCTCCGGTGTCGATACTCTGGTTGTGCTGGTTGTTCTCTTTCGGGGTACTATGAGGTCGAATCCGCCAAAAAGCATGAACGCAAAGAATACAGCGACGACTATGGCTATGACGTTCGCTTTTTTGTTCTGCTTTTTACCCGGCTCCGCTGCCGGGTTTTCTTTTTTGGGCTGCGTCGGTTTCTGCTCCGGCGTCGGCTCCTCTTTCACGCGGTCCGCAAAGCTCACCTTTTCCTTATCATCACCGAAGTATGCCCAAAAGCACTTTTCCCGTTCGTCCACATACAGGTGCGTCATGTACTTCCAGCCATGCTTCGTGCGGTATTTTCCTAGAACCTTTTTGTGTGGGACGTCTATCACAGCGAATGTTCCGCTGTCCTCGTCGTTCCGAGCATTGTGCGCTGTCTGGCACACGGCGTATCTTGAGCCGTCTGAAATGGAGGCCGCGTTTACAAAAGATTCCGTTTCGTACACCAGCTCCGGGGTGAATGAATCATCCGTGATGTAGAACTGCTTTCCCCAAAAGCAAGCAATCTTGGAATCCCTGCTCATTACGAAGTTGATTTCGAGCGATGGCTTGTACGCGCACTGCTGTTTCAGCCTCTCCCGTACCTCGTCCATCGGGATGCTGGCCGGGTTCACGAATCGCGCGTTGCTACTTGTTGCCCCCCCCCCGAACAGTTGTTCGTGGGTAGGGGACACAGTTGTGTTACCCATAACTGTTGTCCTCCTGTCCTTGTGTTGGTGGTCGTGCTTTTATGATAGCACCTAAAAGGGACAATGGCAACGGCTTTCGCACCAGCGATTGCCAAATCGCTGAATATAATATATCCTCTACTATACTCTTTTTTACTCTACTCTACTTTGTCGATTGTTTCGCCGGAAATACCCGGAAATGCTGTTTTCAGTGTATATCCGCGCGGATATGTGCTCAAAACGGTATTTCCGCTCCGGCTATCCTGTTTTTCGTGGGATTTTGGGACAATGGTGTGCGCAGTCTCCTGCGACCCTTTTATCAACTTTTTCCACCTAGTTTTCCACTTTTCGGGTCATTCTGGTTTTTCCGGGCCGTTTTTCTGCGGTTATCCACGGAAATGATAGAAAACGTATCAAAAAGTGCTTTTCTGTTCCGAAAACGCTCGTTTTCGTTAATAACCGCGCCGGAAATGCTGTTTTAAGTGCGTTTCCGGGGAAGATATTGCAAAAAACGGCAATAAAAAAAGAGCCTCCCGGCCCTCTTGTGTGAGGTATACCGGGAGGCTCATGCTGTTATAGGGTAGCTGCTGGGGCGTCCTTAGTGAATCTGGTTCTTGACGTTCTCGTAGGTCTTATCACCCTCGAGGGCAGCCTGCGTGAAGCTGTTGTTGTACCACCAGTTGATAAGGGCGGTGACGGTGGTGATGCCGGTGGTGACGAGCTGCTCCACAGTGGTGCTCTCGATGGGCAGCGGAGACTTTCCGAACGCGCTGAGAATCTGGTTGGTCAGTGCCAGCAGCAGGGCGGCAGTGCGAGCAATGGTAGCAGCGGAAATCTTGTTGTTGTACTTCATGGTCTTGTTCCTTTCTTTTATTCGATAATCGCTTTGATGCCGCAGCGAGAAACCACTTCCCGCTGCGCGTGTTTGACCTTGGAGGCATAATCTAAGGCCGCGTGCATATCTCCATTGCAATGTGCATCGGGAATACGCTGCACGGCCTTTGCGGTGGCCTCACCTAAAGCGATGGCCGCAAGTGAGGTTTCATAGATGCAGATTTGCAGCTCCTCGCGGCTCTGCTCGCGTTTGGCCTCGGCCTCGCGCCGCTTCTTGTCCTCCTCCGCGCGGGCTTTCTCGCGCTGTTCGATGCGGTGCTCAATGAGCCACAGACCAAAGGCGAAAAGGCCGGAGGGGATGCCTGCGGCTACAAGAAATTGCCACGGTTCCAATGGTATCACCTCCTCCCTCACAGATACTTGTCTGCGCCAGACAGAACGGTCCAGCTCTTAGGGCCACAAATGCCGTCTGCTGCGAGGCCGTGCTTGCGCTGGACCTCCATCAGGGCTTTTGTGGTAGCCGGTCCGAAACCGCCGTCGTGAGTGATGCCGAGGAGCCGCTGCAGCATGACCGTTGCCGCGCGGTTTGCTGCGCCCGTGCAGCCCTGCTCAATGGTCGGCAGCACGAACTTGTTGTAGGTCGTGCTGGGGTACACGCCGGGCTGGACGCACAGCCATGTGGCCTTGCCTCCGCGCGTGTCGGTGTGGACAATGGCGGCCTTGTCGTGCCAGTAGATACCGACCGCGCCAAAGCCCTGCGCGGCTGCGATGATGCCAAGAGCTACGGGGTTGACGCTCCTGTCTACCGTCCTCCAGTCGGCCGCGATGCCATACAGGTGGCGGCTCGTCCGGCTGCCGCCGACTTTCGGGTCTGCGTTGTGCTTCACGCAGCGATAGCCCGACGTCACCTTGATGGCCTTGCCGAGCTTGGTGCGGATGGTCTGCATCTTCTGGACGAGCTCCGGGTCAATCATCTGCGCCGTGCAGCCGCACGGGCAGGCGAACTCGTAGCGTTCAAAGTCCGGGGTGATTTTCGTGTGGTCGTTCGGCTTAAAGGTAATTACGCTCATTCTCACCGTCTCCTTTATCGGTCCGTTTGAGTGCGGAAAATTCTGCGTGTATCACCGCGCGGGCTGCTCCGTAGCCCTCCGGCTCCCCGCAGTGCGTTTCGAGGGAGTGCTCCTCCCACCGGTCGAGCAGCTTTACGGTAGCCTCCAAAAGCTGCTCGAGCCTCTCCTCGCGGTTCATTGGCGGCTCCTTTCAGCGGCTCTCGCCGCGCCGGAACAGGGTGTAGCGCGGTCGTTCCTCTCCGAACAGTAAATATCGCAGCCAGTCGTCGAGGACGATGGCCGCGATAGACACGAAAATCCACAAAATGCTGAACGGGAGACAAATCTGCCCTTTGTAGTTGAACGGCATCCCGGAATAGTCCCAAACGCCGAGGCCGAGCCAGACGTTGAGAATCATGCCGGTAATGAGCTCCGTTCCTGTCACGATGGCTGAACCGAGGACACCCTGCCAAATGAGTGGAGTGTCCCACTCAAGTAGACCATCGTTCAGCTCACCGAGAATCAGAAAAAGGAATCCGCCGAGGACGAACATTGTCCAATGGCTATGTCCTCTGAAAAGCACCTCGAGTCCGAAGTACGCAAGCCCTCCGAACACAAAGAGGATAGCAGTTTTACATACAGAGTTCCTTGCCATTTCGGTCCTCCTTAGGCGGAGAGCTTGTTGATGATGGCCGTAATCTGCGCCTGCGCTGCGCTGAGGATGCCCTCGACTTCCTTTTCGAGGTCCTCGGGAAGGGTACATCCGTAATAGATGGAGCCGATAACATTCGGGTCAGTCTCGCGCTTCGCCCACTGGCGCAGCGCATTGCAGTAGGTCGTCTGTTTGGTGACGAAGCTCTTGTATTCGCTGTACAGGGTAATAATTTCTGCCGCGCTGTACATAACGCACTTGCCGCCATCAGGGTGGTAAGGGTATTCGGACGCGCCCAACGTAATAGCCGCAAACATCGAGTCGATGTTCGTCTGGTCGTTGGGCATCAGCGAAAAGTGCTGCGTGCCGCCGGACAGCTCCACGTCGATACCAGCATAAATAAAGTTCTGGCAGGTTTCGGAGGCGTCGTCCGCCACCTTCTGCGCCAGAGTGGGAAGGTCATTTTTCTTCCATTCGATAGCCATACTGTCCTCCTTACTGGAAAGCGCCGGTGACGGCCTCAATGTAGCCGCTCTCGCCGCTGGCTCCGCGTGACACACTGATGCGGAAGTTGAACGCCGCACCATTCGATGCGGTCTTATTGCTAAAGACAATATTTGTCCCCTTCTGCACCTCGGTCGTGGCGTCCTGCCAGACCGGCTCTGCGTCGTTGGCGTTATTCGTAACCTCCGCTTTGAACGTAGCATCATCAGGAATGCTACCGGTCACCTGCAACACGGCGACAGTGATGTCGCCCTCAACTGCGAGGGGAGATTTCAGCGTCACACTAGCGCTGGTGACATCCTTTGTGAACGTCGCACTGGCGCTGCTGCTGTCCTTGCCGTCGCTTGCTACAATCTGGATGGTATGGGAACCGTTCAGAATACGGCGGAATCCTTCCTCTGTGCTGGCCTGCTCGAAGGTCAGCACCGTGCCGGACGCAATGTCCGTGCGCGTAGTCACAGTCTTGCCGTCCAGTTTTTCGGTAACGGAAATGGTATCGCCATCCGCGTCACTCACGGTGTAGCTATAGGAAAAGGCCGCGTTCTTCTCCCCCAGCTGCGTGCCGCTCGTATTCGTAATGGTAGGCGCAGTGTTCACCGATACCGTGCCATCATCCGAGACGGAGAGTTCAGAGGGAAGAATAAAAGCGGGGCGGACGCCGCAGGAGAGGCCGTAGATCCAGTTGTCGTAGCTGCCATCAGACTTCACACACCAGATGTTGCCCGTGCTGCTGGCGCGCGGAGACCGGAGCCACCACACGGCAGCGCTGCTGCCGTTATAGGCGATACGCTTGCTGTTGCCGCCGGAGCTACTTCCGAAATAGTCCAGCTTTGCGCCATCTTTCGGGAAATAGCCGCTGTCACTGGTCGTCCAGCCGACCTCGTAGCCAGACAGTAAGAACACTTTGGTAGAAAGACCACTCGTGCCAGTGGCAAGGCTGCCGCCGCTACCCGTGACGTTCTGGTACGGGATTTTAACCTGCTTGATGGCCGCTCTAATTTCGGAATCAATCAGGTTGTAGAAGGTGCTGTTCAGGTAAGAATGGATGCTAGAGTCCTTATAGGAGTTGCTGTTACCGAACGTACTTGTGGTGTAAATATCCTTGAGCAGAACCCACGTTCCGTTGCAGGAATCGTCGTAGATACTGGACGGCTTACCCTGATGCACAATAATGAAATCCTTGGCCGCGCCGTTGACCTTGATTTTAACGGTGCTACCGACGGCTTTCGTACTCAATTTTACGTTTGCCATTATTGCCTCCTTGCAAAAAATCAGGCCCACGGCATAACGCCTGCGGGCCTTGTGTTCTGCGAAGCAGAGGCGGCGAGCGCCTTGTGCTGCTTCTTGTAGATATAGCGGCACTGGCGAGCTCTCCGCCTGTCTCGCGCGAGTTTATTCGAGTTGATTTTTCGATGGATGGGAATTTTGCAATCAAGCAATTTTTCGAGCCGGTCTGCGTACTGCCTGCGCAAAGAATAAGTATCACCGTGGGCTGCATGAGCGTCCCATGCGTTCCATCGACGAAGGATTTCTTCCTTTGTGACTTCGCCTGCCGGGTACGCGGCCTCCCAGCATTTGATTTTCTGCTTCATGTGCTTTGCGCTGTCTCGTCTGAGTTTCTGTATGACCGCTCCGGTCTCTGTCAGATAACTGTGGAATCCCAAAAAGTCGATTCCGTTTCTCATTGGGAGTATCACTGTCTTTTGGTTCAGCTCTAGTCCATAGCTGTCCATGAGCACACGGACATCACGCAAAATACGCTGCAAAATTCTCTTATCTGGGCAGATAATATAGAAGTCATCCATATATCTTCCGTAGTATTTCACGCCGTATTTTTCCTTTATGATGTGGTCAAACTCGTCCAAAAATGTAAGAGCAAAGAGCTGGCTTGTTTGGTATCCCAACGGCAGTCCTTCGTCCATTACATCAATGTAGATACACAGCAGCTCATACACGCGCGGGTCCACACCACGCTTATCGAGAACAGCCTTGAGCTTTTTCTTGAGCTTGCTGTGGTCGATGCTTGCGAAAAAGTGTCGGACGTCGCCTTTAAGAACCCAACCGTCTGCGCCGTGGCCGCTCCTCCGGTAGTAATCTACCATGTGGGTTTTCAGGCGCATCAGGCCGTCGTCAGTGCCCTTTCCGGTCTGGCTGGCAAAACTATCTCGTACAAAGCTCTTTGTCAGAGCCTCGTAAAGGACATTATCCACCAACGCATGAAGTGTAACCTTATCGACAAAAGCCGGTGCATGAACCACACGCTTTTTGGGTTCGTACACGAAAAACACTTCAAATTTGCTCGGGATGTAGCATATCTTCCGCTGTATCTTGCCGCCCGGTTGCCGAACAGCTCGAACGGCAAGTTTGCGGGACAACTTTTCCGTGCAGGCCAGTGCATTTGCCTCGTATTCGATAGTCTTGCTTTTGTTGCGTTTTCCCTTCCGAGCTTCAAGGTATGCCCTATACAGCACCTCGAAGCTGCAAAGTTCTTCGTAGGTCAAAAATTAGCCCTCCGCCGGTTCACTATCGTGGTAGTGGGCTGCATCCCCGAAAGGATGGCCCACCTCAGCGGGATGTATTTGTCACTTTCCTGCATCGGAAAGCGACAGGATGTGACTTCCTTTGATGGATGCACTGCTTTCGGCCGGGCGGCCTACTCGTCTCGCAAACCCATCAGAGCGGGGCGGACGCCGTAGGAGTTGTTGTAGTTCCAGTTGTCGTTGCTGCCATCAGACTTCACACACCAGATGTTGTTCGTGTTGTTGGTGTTCGGAGACCGGAGCCACCACACGGCAGCGTCAGAAATATAAGTCGCACCCTATATGCAAAGCGGATTTCCGCTATGCTTTCTCTTGTGGCGCGGGCGAAGCCTCGCCTTTCTCAGGAGGGGCCTCCTGAGTGGCAGAGAGAGCGGCTTTCAGTGCCGTCACGAGCTCTTTGAGTCTCTTTTCCTCTGCATCCTGCCGCAGCTTCTCAGCGCGGCTCCGCTCGGTTCTGAGCCATTTCATCGCGGGATATTTAACGTCGGTGACCTTTTTGGTCCAAACTTCCGCTTTCTTCAAGCTAATGACCCCGTCCTCCGTGCAAAGAGTAATGAAGTCGAGCAGCGAAGAACATCCGGCGATAACTGCGTAGATTTTGCGGAGGCGTTCGTCGTAGTCGGTCAAAAAGTCTGCACCGTTGGCCGTGTGCGCATCCAGAAGGATTTGCTTTGCCGTCTTTCTGATGTCCCTGCCGTAGAGGTTGTAGGTGCTTCTTGTAAAGCCCTCCTTCTGTTTCGTATCGAGCGCGTGGACAGCAGTGGTGCATACCTGTTTGATTTCACGAACATCCTCAAGCTCGGCTGCTTTCTGGAAAATCCTGCGGGCATCGCTCCGGCTGATGTCCTCCGAAACGATGCGGGTCGCCCGCTGGGTGTATCTTAAAAGGTCTCGAGCCTTATTTCCAACCGTGAATTGCTGTTCGGCCATCAGAACTCCAATCTCGCCTGCTCGGAGTTCCAAACGCCTGTGACGGAAACGCCGTCGAGGCTGCCGAATGTCACGTTGAAGGGGTTCTTTGTGACATTCGTTCCGAACTTCAACTCAATGGCCTTTACGCTCGCATTCATGGCCGCAATGCTGGCGCGGAGGTCTCCATGTGCGTTTTCTGCGGTATTGTGGGCATCGACGGCAGCACTGATGCGCTGGTCCGTCTCCTCCTTGTTGTAGGCGTCAGACTCCGGCCGCTGCGACTCGGTCAAATGCCCATCTGCGTCCAGTGTAGCGATGCCTCCGGGCACGCCAACCTGCCCAGTGCGGACAACATCCTCGTCCGGCGCTTTGCCTGTGCCTGCGTTAAAAGCACCATATGCCATGTCAGGTTCCCTCCTGTTCGTCCGTGTATTTCACGGTGCTCGTGATATGATACTGCGCCGAAATTTCATCGACAGGGATATTCGCGGCACGGAGCCGCAGCTTTCCGTTCAGACTTTCAGTCGCAATAAAGCCCGCCGCACCCGCCACATCATAGAACTCCGGCAATACTGTAACGTCCACAATATCGGTAACCAACAGGCCAGCAATGGGGATATCACAGTAAAAATAGCCGGGGGAGGAATCATCCTCGCCCCAGCCATCGACCGGAATCTTAAAAGACACTGCCGCCATGATGTCCTGCTTTTCATGCAGAATATCATCCACCTCGTCGATGCTGTCCGCAGTGGCATTCGCCAGCTCGGAAACGACAGTGTTGCACTGTTTGATATGGCTACAAAGTGCGGCGAGTCCTGTGCCCAAAAGCGCCTTAACCTTCGCTTTTGCCATAGGGCTCGCCTCCGTTCTTAGTCAGCCAGCAGAGCGGCAATCTCCTCTGCAGAGAAGTCCTCCACGTCCTCGTCGTGCAGGACGTTCTCAGGCTCAGCGTACACGACAACTTCCTTGCCGTCGATGTTCACATTGCCGTTGGTGGAGCTGGCTGCGGTCTTGGTAGCGCCCTCGGAAATGCCCTTCAGCTTTTCGCCCTCGGCGTCGGTCATCAGGCGCTTGCCAGATTCGGCGGCTACGAAGTCGGCAGGCTTCTTGCCGCTGTCGGTCAGATTGCCCTCGCCATCCAGAGTAGCAAAGTTGCCGGTGACAGCACCAGTGACCTTATCGGCCTTGCCGGAGATGTCCACTTCCTCCGGGGTGGGAACATACAGGCCGTCGTCCTTCAGGGTCAGGGCGTTGCCCGCAGCAGCGGAAACATTGACCTTGACATCCACCTCATAGCCAGCGATGGTAACGGTGGTGGACTTATCCTTGTCGGTAGCCTTAGCCTTGTAGGTATCCACCAGCGCAGCCATGCTCAGGAAAGAGTAGGTGCAGGAGTCAGGATTCTCGCCCTTGACGGCCAGCACCATGACGGGCTTGCCGTCCAGCTTGGGGTCGGTAGCGCCGGGGTAGGTCGCAGCATCGAACTTGAACTTTGCCACGAAGGTGGTCTTGGTCTGGTCGAGGAACAGCTCAGAGGGGAAGTCAACGGAGAAAGCAGCAGTGCCGCTCTTGTCGGTAGAGGTGTAGAAGTTCACGGTATTGCCGTCAACGCCAAGAGACTTGATAGCAGCGTTGGCTGCGGTCTGCACAGGGGTAAAGGCATCCTTCTTGACAAAGCTTTTCTTAATTTCGGCAGTCAAGTTACGGATGGTGGTCTTGGTAGAAATCTGCTTAGACATAATGTAGTCCTCCTAAAAAGTTATTTCAGCATATCGACGATTTCCTGCTGCGTTTCTTCCTCGTCAAGCAGGTCCTCGCTCGTAATGACGGTTTCTTTACGGACGGTCAACGCATTCGTGCTGTCAAAGTCAAGGCCATCGCCGATACGAACGGTAATAGCTCCGTTAGAGTCGCGCTTTAAGCCCTGACCGATACTCACGCTTCCGGTTTCACCCGAACCACCTCCTTTCCCGAACAGATTTACGACGACCTGAATATCTGCCTCCGGGATGCGCTGTGCAAAAAATCTGACGAAGCCGTCATGCGTTTCGCACCCGTTCAAGACGCCAGCTTTGTTCGTAATATAAAAGCCGCCCGGCATGACCGCACCAGAGGGAATGAGCTCACTGGTGCTGTCGGGCAGCTCTGCATCGTAAATGCACTGGTAGTAGTTCATACCGCCAGCCTCGTCATAGTCGCCCTCGTCACGCGCAGGTTTCCACCCGTCTGCGGAAAGAGTGAGTTCATAGGAACCATAGCATCCTCCGCCGGAAATGTTTTCCACCTGTTCTTTAATGAGCGTCTTGACCTTCTCCTCGTTCAGGATTTCGCCGGACTCGGAAAGTTTTTTGATGGCCGTGCTGACCGCCGCCGTGATGGTCGCTGCATGAGCATCGGCGTCGGCGTTGTGCTTTTTAATTTCAGCCTCGACCAGCTTCATAAGTGCCTGTACCTGCGGGGCCACTGTAAGGCTGATATTCGCTTTGTTCGACACAGCCAGCAGAATGTCAACGTCGAACGCAAAATTAGCGTTTGTGCCACTCGCGGGAATCTCGACGCCGCGCTCGTCCTGCATAAGGAACAGCAGGACCTCCTCCCCGTCGTTCAAGCGGCCGAAAACGCCCACCTGATGCATAAGGTAGGCGTCGTCTCCGCTCTCAGTATGAACGCTGACCTTTCGCGCGGGATGCCCGTCGTCGTCCTCGATGGTCTCAATGCCAAGCAGCATCAGTTCGTGAAGGTCGCCACTGACCGTAGTTTCTTCCGAAAGGTCTGTGTCAGCAGAGCCAGTACCGCTCACAGCGCGGGTAATCGTCAGCGCGCCGCCGGAGAGAGATTCCGACAGCAGGGCGGCACCGGCGGCGGTGTAGTTAGACTTTTCCCAACTCACGTTGTCTGTCCTCCAATCTTGATTGTGATGGTTTCACGCGCGTTCGCAGGCCCGCCAGCGGCAAACGCCCGCGCGCTGATTGTTTTCGGTCCGATGGTTCCCGGCAGCTTAACAGAGGCTTGCATCCGGGCTGCCCGGAGTGCTCCCGCAGCATATGCCGTCGCGCTGACAGCTCGCGGCTTAATAGTTCCCGGCAGTCGCACCGTGCAAGAAATTGTCGTACCGAGCGGAGCGGCTGCCGCGTATGCTGGCTGTACATCCGGTTTGTAGCTAAGAGAAAGTGACAGCGCAAGGTGCGCCGGTATTTTTCTCAGCAAACACTCGATGATGTCGCTCGAAAAGAAAGCTGATTCATCCGGTGGCGATATGCAAACGTAGATTCTGCCCTTGCTGAATTTGACCTCTGGGGTGTCTCCGGTATAGCCTCGGACGAGCTCTTTTATTTCAGGTGCGCCAATATGGTTTGCGCCAACAAAATACGACGCTACCAGCTTGCGCCGAACCTCAAGAGTTCTGTTCTTGTTCGGTGCAATGTCGAGAAACGCTTCCATATCGGAGAGTGCAGCTGCGTCCATCATCGAGATAAAGGTATCGTTCGCTGCTGCGTCAACGCCTGCCTCGATTTCGTCGAGCTTTCCTCCTGCGGCACGCCAGATGGCGTCCATCTCAAAAACGTCCCGGTAGAATACCGGGTAAAATGTTTTTAGCTCATCATATACGCTTGGAAATCCATTAGGATACAGGGTCGGTTTCACTGACGTTCACCTCCCCTAAGACAAAAACCTCCTCTGTTCCGGTCTCGACGTTTGAGGTCTGACCGTTAAAGCGGAGGTTTTCGTAGTCCAGCACTCCCGTGAGGCCATAAATAGTATTTCCGACCGTGCTGATACGCAGGGTCGGCGTTTCCCCGTCGTTCGCCGAAAGATTGATATTCTTGACTTGTGCCTTGAGTGCAGTCTGTGCTGCATCCTTGACCGTGGCAAGGTTTCCGCCCTTTGCCAACGTGACAGAGAACGAAATATCCACCTTTTTAGCGGTGGCTGCAACGGCCGTGAAGTGCGCGCCAATATTGGCCTGCCCTTCCCCCAATCCGGTTCCGCCCGGGTCGATGTACTCCTGCACACGCTGCACGACAGCGTCCGATGCCGGTCCTCCCTCCGTATCAATAAGAACTCCCTTGACGGTGTTCTCTCCTGCCCAAAGAGGGATGATGCGTGCGCGGCCGACGCCAGAAATGCTTTCGCACCACGTCTTATAGTGCTGGCGGTTTCCGTTTTCAGCCGGGCCCGCAATTTTCTCCTGAACTCGTTTTCGGAGGCTCTCGTCGTCCTCCTCGTCGGAGCCCGGCTCAAGTTCCTCCGCGATAGAACAGGCTGTGAGCTCGCGCAATGTTTCAACCGGAACGACCGCCGTTCCGGACAAAATATCATTTGCCGCCGTTCCGGTTTCCTCCGCTTCAATATAGAAGCCAAGGTCATCGTCCTGCGCAAGTACAAAATATTGTCCATCGCAGAAAAAGCGCGTCCCGAGTTCCGGGAGCTCGCCCTCGTATTTGATGCGGTACTTTGCAGCGGAGGCAACCTGTCTATAAACGCCGTTTTCCTCGGCTCTCAGTGTAAGGTAGTCTCCGGTCGCTGTCACCAAGAACACCATCTCGAATACCTGTTCAAGGTCTGCGTAGTATTTAGCGATTTTGAAAGCGATGCCAGCGACAGCATCGTAGAAGATGCTGCCCTGCCGCAGGTCGATGCCATCTGGCGCGCGGCTCAAGATGTCCTCTAAAACCTTGTCATAGGTCTGGGCTTCAAACACTTTATATCACCTCCTCTACCTCTGTAGTCCCATAAATGGTGTCGGCCTTGAAATGCACGTTGCAGTAGTCCTCGTTGAACTCAAACTCAAAGTCATAGACTTTCAGAATACGACCGTCACAAAGGAGTGCATCCTCTACAAGCCTCGGGATTTCCGACTTGATAAGCTCCTCCGTCGCACTCTCGTCCTTGATGGTGTCCTTGATTTCGCTGCCATACTGGTTGTCGTACACAAGGCAATGGAACCGAGGCGTAAGAAGCGCTTTCTCGATGTATTGGTTGACAGCCTCGAGGCCATCAACTTTTCCAACGATGCGTCCGGTCTTGAGGTCGAGTTTATAGGTGAGCGACGGCTGCTCTTTCTCCTCCTCAATGCCGGATATAGCGATTGGAACAAAAACTCTGCTCATACGATAGCCCTTTCGAGCGCAATGTAGCTTTTGCCGTTGTTGAAGCGGAGAAGATACACGGACTCTCCAACCTTGAGCGCATTGTAAACCGTCATAAGCGCTCCTTCGATGACAAAGGTTTGCAACGAATGGATGTGAGCGCTCGCTTTGGAGCTCTCAACCTTGTGGTAGTCTCCCTCCGGCTGGTCCTTTGCTCCTTCATAAGGGCATCCGATTATGCCAGAGACTTTACCAGAACGGGAATCCAGCAGGTCAAAGTCGTGCCCATGCGCTCCGCCGATATGAGTATTGCTGTCGATTTTTCCGCCAGCAAGAGATATATCAATGCGAGTCTGGTAGTCGGTAAGGTTGCGAGGGACGAGAAGCGCACTACCAGAAATTTCGAGCTTTTCGTCGTTCTCTATCTTGATGGTAAGCGGACTTTCGCTTGTAACCGTGCCGACCACAATGCCACCATCGTTCGGGAGCATAGACATAAAGAGCTGCTTGAAGCTCGTTGCCTGTTCCGGGTCCATAGGCTTCTCCTATCCGATTTGACTGGCGTTCACCCATCCATACACGGTGCTCTGCTTGTCCGTGTGGATGATGTGATACGGGTGTTTTGCGTTCTTGCCTTTGGCAATGGCCGTTATTTTAGCAGGGCCCGCTTTTGGGCTGTTGGTCGGAGAGGTCGCGGTGGACGCCACATACTGCGGGCCTCCGGTAAACTGAACCTTATCTCCGACGGAGTGCGCGTTCTTTTTACTCGAGCCGCTACTCGTTTTGACTTTCCGCTCCGTGTCCGTCGCCATGTTCATGGTGAGGCGCATCGAATGGTAGTTTTCCTTAAACGTGTGGGTATCTTCATCAACATAGTAGCTGTTCGAGATTCCGAGAGGATTGATGATAATACAGACTCCAATGCCAGAAATCACGTCCGGGATTCCGAGAGCCTCCACATTGAGTGACCTACTCGGGAGCTTCTCCTCCGCCAACATGGACTCAACCATGTCTGTGAGGTTTGCCTCCTCGGTATTACTGTCGGGCGTCGTGATGTCCTGCATAATTCCGATGGTTTTCTCGAGTTCCGTGTCAGCCTTTTGGGCGACAACTTTATCTTCTTTCGACAACAGCTTGATTCTGGTTTTCACCTTCTCGATGCTGCACGAGTAGTCGTAGTTTGAAAGGTTACTTCCCGCTTCAACCACCCACTGCAAGATGCTGTCTTTCCGCTTAATCAGGCTCAAGGAGCCGTCAGCAGAAGTAACATAGTATCTGATTCCGGTCGCCTTAAAAGTAAGGCTCAGAGCATCAAGAATCACATCACAGGCCGTTGTCTTTGCTTTCGGAAGTTCCGAAATCACATAGCCTGTGTCAGCGACATCCTTGTATGGAATCTGGAATCTGTTGCAGCAATCTTTGAAGATGTCCGAGGCCTTTTTCTGTTTGTAGTTAAAGCTGTCTTTGTTGTTCGACAGATAAATACCAACATCGTAGGCTTTGATGGTCATGGTCTTTTTTGCGTTCTGCTTCTGCGACATGATGATGCCGCGAAAAAGTTCTTCGCCCTCCCAATAGAAAACGCAGTGGTTTCCCTTGGTAACATCAATGCCGGAGCGGGCGTGTTTCCAGCCGTCATCGTCGATAAGCGAAACGGAAAGAGAGCGTGCCGGAGAGCCCTTGCGGCCGCTCCATGTTACGCTCTCAACCAGTTCGCTCATGTCGTAGGTGGTCTCGTCTTTGGTGACGAGAAATGTAATCTTGCCCATTACCTCACCTCACGGGAGCTGCAACACCTGTCCGGGATAAATCAAGTTTGGATTCTTGATTTTATCCTTGTTCAGTGCATAGATTTCGTTGTACCGGCCGCCGTCTCCGAGGGCCGTTTTCGAGATGTTGTAGAGGCAGTCGCCGGGCTTTACCGTGTAAGTTTTTGCCTGAACGCGGTTATCTGTCCGGGTCGAGCTCTTAGAGACGGTCGCCGTCCCAGCAGAATCAACTTTGACCTGCCTGACCTTGACCTCTCGGTACTCCTTGAGCTTGATTTTGTAGTAGATGCTGTCCGGGTCTCCGCCCTGCTCATAGGGCTGCAATGTTTGGATAGCGGCGTAAAAGTTCGCGCTCGTTCCGGTAAGGATAAGGTGAACCGGCTTGTCGCTGTTCTTCCACTCACACAGCTTTTGGAGTAAAACCTTAGGAGGGGTAATACTCCAGGTTTGAAGTCCCGGGAAATAGGTTGCCGGGAAAAAGCCGTCCCATGAAACCTCGACCGCCGGACGGTCTTGCAAGATAATAATTTCACCGAGGCCGCTGATGGTGACGCTTGTGTTCTTCGTTCCGAGGCTGACGCTGAACTTCTCTGGCAAAACAGGAAATTGCATTTTTTCCCGCTCGCCGTCGTGCGTAAGCCAGAGCTGCCGGTTACTCTTAAAAATCATACGCAAGGTCTCCTTCCTCAAAAATCTCGCCCTTAATGATGTTCATAAGGACCGGCTTCACATGGCGCGTCAGAACATCAAGGATTGTATCCTCGTCCGCTCCTGTTGCGTCAATGGAGCCGCTGCCATTGATTTCAAGGATGATTCTTTTCTCGCTGCGGTCTGCTCCACCTTCTTCGGATGGAGCAGACTGGCCGCCAGAGCTAAATGCCGCAGAGTTTTCGGTCGAAACGGGTGTCTCGTCGCCTCCAACCGCCGACAGGATTTTTTCGGTCTCCTGCGCGGGGAATACTTCGGAGCCTCTTGCTCCAACAATAAGCTCCGGGCCCTCCTCACCGGCGATGTAGACGTCCTCCGGTGCGGACAGCGTGCCGTTTGCATGGCCCGAGACTGTCGTGCTGGGTGTGGTGCTCAGGTGAGCGGCAGCCGCGTTTGCGACGGCTTGCGCCGCGCTCCCGGCCTCGCCAGTCATGGAGCGGATAGCATTGCAGTAAGCCTCAATGGTGGCTTTCGCTGCCGCTGCCGCCTCGTCGGTCATCTCCATTTTCTCGACCGTGCCGACCATCGTCTGCTCAATTTCGCCCATCTTCTCGTCGAAGTCGGTCTCCATCTTGGCAACGCTGTCTGCAAAGGCGTCCTTCGCCTTTGTGGTCTCCTCGAACTTGGAGTTGAACTCGTCCACGAACTTGGAGGCTGCTGCGGGCATACCCTCGGTGCTGCCGCCCAGTTTCTCGATATTCTGGATGATGGCGTTGATGTAGCCTGCGCTTTCCTCGCTGCCATCGCTCAACGACTTAATCAGGCCATCATCGAGGCCGTATTCTGCGGCCTTTTTGAGGTTTTCAGAGTAGAGGTTGAGGTAGTCCGTCTGGCTCTGCATGGCCTTTTCCATGTCGCTGACGGAAAGCTCCGACGAGGTTTTCATCGTGTCGAACAGACCGATTTGGCCCTCTATGCTCTCGCGGGCGGACTGGTAAGCCTTGTCGTAAGCTGCGGTCAGCTCGTCGAGAGCAGACTGCGCGGAGCTCGTAGCCATGCTAACAGCTTCGTCATAGGTGACGGTCTGGTTCTGCGCATCCTCGACCGCCTGTGCAACGCCGCGCCACTCGCCCTCGATGTCGGAGAGGGTCTGCTGGTTCTCGTCGTAGGCGGCTTGCAGTTCCTCGAGGGATTTCTTGTACTCGTCGATGTCGGAAGTCCACGCAATCCATGGACTGTCCTCGGTCCAGATGCCCTTGACCCAGTCGCCCGTGACGTCGTCCTGATACATTCCGCGCCGCTGACGCTCTGCATCGAGGTTCGCCTCCGCCTCGGCGATTTGCTGCTCAAGGCTGCTCTGTTCCTTCAGCAAGTCAACGTAGGTCTGCTGCTGCTCGGCCTTGTACTCCGAATCAGCCTGCGCCTTTGCGGCTTTCTTGATGGCCTCGACGGTCGCGTCCACGCTCTCGGTCACGCCGTCATAGGTCAGGCCGAGACCCGGGACGTCGGCGTTGAGCTGGTCGATGATAGCTTTCATCTCCGTGTAGCTCGCCGTCGTCTGCGAGTTCTGCGAGGCCAGTTCCCCGAGCCGCTGCGTCAAGGCTAGTGTACCGAGCTCCTGCTCCTTGATGCTCGAGGTGGTGCTGTTGTAGGCGTCCATGACCTTGTTGTGGCTCTCGACGAGTCCGTCGCACTCAGCCACAAACTCCTTGACGGTCTGCCGGTTGGCTTCAAACTCGTCGTTGAGCTGGTCAAGCTGGTAGCGCAGGCTGTTGGCAGCCTCGGAGTTCTCTCCGTACTGTTCGCAGGCTGCGTTGTACTGGTCGTTGAGGTTTTGCAGCTCGTCGTACTGGTCGCGGCAGGTAGCCGTCATGCCCTCGTACTCGTCGCTCTGGGTAATCAGAACTCCGGTTAGGGTGACGGCTGCCGCTGTGACAGCAACGATGCCTGCGGCCGCAAGGACAAACGGGTTAGCCGCCAGTGTCGCGGTGAATGCCTCCGTCACAAACTTCGCAGCCGTGGTGGCAATGTTGTAGGCAGCCAGCGCGCCGGTGAATCCGCCCACGCCAACCGCAATGGCCGAAATAGCCGCTACGACGGCCGGGTGCTCGTCCACAAAATCGCTCATGCCCGCAAATACCGAGGTGAATCCCTCGTATACCTGCGTGAGCGCGGGGTTAAGCACGTCGCCGACAGAGATTTTCAGGTTGTTGAAGGAGTTCTCCATCCGCTGTTTGCTCTTGTCGGTCGTGTCTGCCATCGTGGAGTATGCCTTTTCGGTTGCGCCTGCGCTGGTACGCATGGAATCGAGGACGCTGTTGTACTTGTCGGCTCCTGCGTTGAACAGAGACAGCGCGCCGATACCGGCCTCTGTGGAGCTCCACAGGGCGTTGAACGCGGTGCTGTCTCCGTCTACCGCATTGCCCAGCATTGCCATCACATCGCCGAGTGAATAGCCCTGCTCCATGAGCTGCGCAAAGGTCTTGCCGGTGGAGTTCAGCAGGACCTCCGAAACGTCGCTGCCTGTGTCGCCGAGCTCATTCAGCATCGATTTGAGGTAGGTGCCGGATTCTGCGGTGGCGATACCGTTGGCGGTTAGGACGGCATAAGCCGAGCTCAAATTGTCCATCTGGACGTTGTAGGCAGACGCCAGAGGAATGACCTTGCCGACGCTCTGCGCCAGTTGGTCCACGCTCGTTTTGCCAAGGTTCTGCGTGGTGATAAGGTAGTCGGAAAGCTGTGTAGCATCCGACGCCGCAAGCCCGTAGGCATTGATGGCTGTCGTCAAGACGTCCACGGCCGTAGTCGCCGACGTAAAGCCGCCGACGGCCAGTTTGGTCGCGGTTCCTGCAAAGGACGCCGCATCCGCTGTATTGACGCTGGCGGAAATGGCCTGATAGGTTGCCTCCGCCATATCGCTGGCTGCCTCGCCGGTCTCATTGGAGTAGGTGCGCACCTCTTTCGAGATGTCACTCAAGGATTTCTGGCTTGTGTCCGCGATAGTGGCGACCATTGCGGTGGAGGTCTCGAACTGTGCGGCCGCTTCGGAGCAGTCAAAAAAGCCATTTTTAATCTCGTTCAGCGTGGCGGCAATTCCGGCCGACGCAAGGACGCCTTGCAGCTCCTTGATGCCGTCGCGGCTCTTTTTGCTCGATTCCTCACTCTGTTTGCCAGATTCCTCGGATTTATCACCGAACTTCTCGACTTCCTCCGAGGCTTTACGGGCTGCCTCCGCTGCCTCGTCGAGGTTTTTCTCGGTCTCGGTCGTTTTTTCGGACAGATTCTCGGCAGAATCGGCCGCCTGACCGGTGGCCTTTTCGTAGTCCCCGATGGCCGAGGACAGGTCATCGACGGAATCAGTAGCGGTATCGGCACTTTTAGCGGTCTGTGTGGCCGTGCGGGAGACTTTGCTCAACGCTCCGTCAGCCGCCGTGCCAGTGTTCTCGAACGCTTCGAGCGCTCGCTCACCGCTCCGAGTCATTTCGTCAAACTTGGAGGAAATCTCGTCGATGGCCTTGAATGTAACTTTCAAAGTCGCCATAATGTCCTCCCGTCACCTTACCGGATTGTGTCCCGCCTGCACGGGTGCGCAGACTCCTCCTGCTCGGAGGCGATGTAAAAGAGCTTCTGTCTCCGAGTCATCCGGTCGAACTCCTCCGGTCGGAGGCCGTGCCGCTGCCACAGGACATGGGCCCAGTACGTCTCGCTGCCCGCGCTGCGAATCAGTTTTTTGCGTCGTCGATTTCCTTTTCATCGGCCTGCTTCTGCTCCTCCTCGGAGAGCTGGCCGCCGATACCCAGCAGGGCCATAACAACGCGGGTGACATGGGCGAACTCGTCTGCGCGGGAGAAAACCTTCTCCGGCATCATGGTGACGTCCACGCAGTTGTAGTATTTCATCAGCTCCGGGTCGTTCAGCTTGGGGTATTGCAACGCCTCGACGATGATATGGCGGGTGGCCTTTGCGTTGTCGCGCTCGTCGCGGAAAACCACATTGCCGCCGCTGATATACGGATTGCCCTTGCCATCAAGCGCGATGCTCCGGGTGTGGTAAGCCTCGTTGATTTCACGAATGCGCTCAGAGGACAGGACCTTGACTTCGAGCTGAATAACCTTGCCGTTCTCGTCCTTGAAGCTCTCCGGGGCCGGAACGGTGACAACCTTTTCAACGTCAGATGCTTCGCGCATGAAATATTTCAGGTTCTTGCTCATAGCTTTTCCTCCAAAATAAAAACAGAGCCCCTCCGCCTTGGAAGGGCTCTGTACTCGTGTAGCCGACATGGATGCCGATTACATCAGATAATATCCTTGATGTTGAATGCGATGGCGTCATCAACAACGCCGCTGCTCTCTGCGTCCAGCGCGGTCAGAGGCAGGTCTCCGGTCATAACGCAGCCGACGCAGGTCAGCACGTCAGAGCCGTGGGCCGCATAGAAATCCGAGTTCGTGTCATCCATGATGCCCTGAATAACCAGCTCCGGAGTCGCGCCAGATGCCAGATACTCTTTGATTTTCGTCTTGAGCCAGTTGGTCGTCCTGCGCCGGGTCATATTGCCGGTGATGGTCGCACCAATCCAGCGCGTGGAGGGCGTTTTCTCGCCGAGCTGGCGGCCGGTCCACGTTTCGGGCGTAAAGTTGACGGTCATTTTCACGCTGTCCAGAACTTCGACGCCGTCGATGAACGCATGGCCCTCACGGAGGCTGATGGGATTCTTGTTGTACTGCATAACTTACCTCCTTTTCCTTTAGCGGGTTTTGACGGTGAAGTACAGCTTCTCGGCCGAGTCCACAGGCTGGATGGCAACAATGAAATAAACTTCGTCGCCACTACTCAGACTCTCGTCGATATTAAAGTCCGCGTCATAGTCCACGTTCTTGATGGCCCCCATTTCCTCGTACTGCTTGAGGATGGTCTGGCCGATACCCTTCATAACAGACCAGCCCGTCGGACTATTGTCGTACTTGTTGGGCGGGAAGTTGTTCTGGATGGTCTCCTGAATGGAGTCCAGCACACGGATAACGCGGTTCTTCCGATAGGTCTTGTCCTTCGGCTTGTTGAAGGAAACAAGGGAGTTGATGTCGTATTCGATGATGACATTGCCCGCCTCGGAGTAGGAGAAGAACATCTCGCCGTTATTGATGGCAGCAATAGCAGCTTCATTATCCTTCGGGTCCACAATGTCGGTCGCGCCGTTGTACAGCTCATAGGTATTGGACTTGACGCAGCTGGCGGCTGCCGTAATGCCTGCGATAAATGCGCAAGCCTCCGCGTGGGTCAGCTCCACGTCGTCCACAACGACCGAGTTGGTAACATTGATGACGCCCTCGTGGTCGGGTGTCTTTGCATCAGGCAGGACGACGTTCACGCCCTTGCCCATGCTGTCTCGCATATACTTGATTTTGGTGATAGCTGCGGTCTGGAGGGTCGTCTCCGTAACGGGGAAACAAAGCGTGTTGAAGTGGATGCCCTCCATCTTATCAACGAACGCCGTCACGTCGCCGTTGGAGCCCGCTTTCTTTTCGCCTCCGGTCAGTTTGAGACCCGCAATAGCGGTCAGCTCACCAGTGCCAGAGAAAGTAACCAGCTTGTCATCGTTGGCAGCCTCCTGAAGTTCCTCGATAGTCTTAACACCCTCGTATACAGCGGTCGCATCTGCGTCCAGATATACGGTAACATCAAAGCCACCGGTAGGGTTCTCGACGACCGAAACATGAATATCGTTACCGCGAGGACCACCATATTTGGCCTTTGCGGTAAGCTGTTCTGCCGTGCCAGTTGCGGCCGTGCCATCCTCCGTAATGTAGACGATGACCTTGGAGGCCTTTTTGAAAGCCTCACGAATAAGCAGCATGTGCTTCTCGGTCGTGTCGTACACGCTGCGGCCGAGCTCCACACTGTAAGCATCCGGGGCTGCTGCCGTCAGGGTGATGGGCGTCTTGGCAGGGCCAAAATCGTAGCCAATCAGAGGCAGCAGCACGATGCCGCGTTCGGAGTTGCCGACAACGTCGTTGCGCTCGCTCTCGAAATTGATGTATGTACCCGGCCGCGTCTTGCCAGCCAGCTTATCGTATTTACCGCCTGCCATCAGACACGCGCCTCCTTCCCGAGCCAGTCATTGATATGCTGCTGCATTTCATTGACGGTGTATTCGCCGGTCATGCCAGCCGTTGCACCTGCGAACGTGCTGGCCGAGACGTTAAAAAGCGTCCGGCAAGCACTCGCCAGACGCTCAATAGGGAACTTCTGCGCAGGCTTTTCCGCTGCGCTTGCGTTCTTTTCTGCCATGCAGATACCTCCTGTTATTCAGTTTTTCCCTCGCCCATTTCGATGTCGAGGTTGTAGTTCATCACTTTCTGGTAATTTGCTACATTGTACGGGCGGCGGCTGTCCCACGTTAAGGCAAGCTGGACTACGCCGGTGTCCACCTTCTTTACGCCTCCCGGGTCCTTGAGCCGCAATCCGCCTCCTACCGCTGCCCCTGTCTCGTCAATGAGCGGGACCAGCAGGCGGGCTGCGCAGAGGGCGTTGAGTGCCGTCGCCGCGTTGGAATACGCATCCTCGTCAGTGCTGGAAAAGAACTTGATGTACAAGTTATATTCCACTGCATAAGACAGCAGCGTGTCGCCGCGTGGTGTGAGCTCCGGCTGCGGAAAGAAAACAGAGGGGACGATAAATCCCTCCGGGATGCTCCAATAGTACGGCGTAATCCCGGGAACCGAGTCTAAGACAAAGCGGATAACGCTTGCGATTTCCTGCTCTAAGGCAGCCATAGGTTTCACCTCACAAAAAATCCTTGAAATACTCGTCCAGCCAGCTTTGCAGCTTCTTTTCAAGCAGCTCCGGGTAGAGCTTTTCGAGGATTTTGATGGAGCTTTCCCAGTAATGGGAGCCCTCCACCCATTTCATTTTTAGGACCATCCCGGTCTTTTCGCCCGGGGTGTAGATGAAGCGGTCCTTTCCGTTCGCCTTTTCCCAGTGTCCGGGAACAAAACGCCTCTCCACTCCTTTCGGGTTGGTCCAGTGGCCGTCATTTACGAACTTGGCATACTCGACGTTCGTGCCGACCTCAAGGGTCAGGCCGTTCTCGTCGAGCGTCCAGATGTTCTCTTTGTCGCCTTTTTGGAAACTGTGGAGCAGCAGCCGATAGTCCAGCACGTTCCGGCGAACAATTTCATCTTGCAGAATGCGAAGAAACTCAATACCGAGACCCTGTAAAAATCCGTTCAAAGACCGCTTAAAATCGCCCTGCGCGGCCGTTCCGAGCCGCTTCACGAAGTTCTCGAGTTCCACCGTGTCGAATGTCACCTGCGCCATTACAATGGCCTCTGCTGGGCCGTGCGGTATATCTTTACCGTCATGTGATGCCCTCGGATGTTTCGCGGTTGACCTGCGGTGTACTCGAGTCCTGTTTCGCTGCTGACGATTTTGTCGTTGAGCCTGACGTCCGTTCCTGCCGGGAGCGTGAGCTTTATGTCGCTGTCCATATCGTTCTGCGGTTGCTGCTGGGCGATTTGGATGGACGCGCTACGCACTCCGAAATGGCACGGGACTTCTTCGAGGTCCGGCTGTTTGGGGTACTTGAACTTGGGGGAGCCGGGGAGCCCGTAGCCGGGGCTCGCGCTCTCCTGCTGGGTGTGGTAGATACTGCAACGATGGTCAAAGAAGTCCTCAATAGCCATTGGCTCAGAGGCTCCTTAACCGCATCGTGACGCCGTTGAGCGGCTGCACGTCGACGTAATCGTCCAGCAGGCTCTCCACGCCCAGTTTCCCGACGTCGATGATGCTGCTCTCTGCCGTGTAGGAGTAGTCGTCAAAGGTCTCGCTTTTGAGGCGGACTTTGGTCTGCTCAACGGCATTGTGGGCGTATGCCTCCGCGATAAGGAGGACCGCCGTCTTGACATTCTCCGGGATTTCGGGGTATTTCTCTGGGTCGTCGAATCTGTTGTTGCAGTAGTCGATGACCCAGCTCTCCGCCCGGGAAATGTCAATTTTGAGCTTGCTGTCGGCGCGGTTCTTTACTTCCTCAAATTCTGTGTACTCTTTGAGTGCCTCCGGCGTGACCCACGGCCGTTCGGCCATTAGTCCTCCGGGTTGATGATGGCGGCCGCTGCGGCTGCATCCGCCTCATACTCCTGAATCTTCTGCAAAATGCTGGCCTTAGTGGTACAGCCAGTCAGGTCGATGCCGTTGTCCTCGGCAAATTCCTTGAGCTCGCCGAGCTTCATCTTGGAAATGTCGGGGACTTCCACGGGCTCCTCGGCGACGGCCGCGACGACCTCCGCCTTGTCCTTGCCGGTGGTGTCCACGCCCATCTCGTCGGCGAGCTTGTTGAGCTGCTCCTCGTCCATCTCGCCGAGGAAGTCGGCGTCCAGATGGCCGGTGACGGTGTGGGCGTCAGGGAGAGCCTCGAAATAACCGCTTTCCAGCAGTGCGGAATATTTCTCGGGGTCGTCCACAAAGACGTCAGGATGCGCCACAGAGGCGCGCACAACGCCATCATAGGACAGGCCCTTAATCAGTCTAAGGTGCATAGCGTCCTGCCTCCTGTCAGATGGATGCCAGACCGGTCACAATGGCCGTTGCGTCCAGCTCCTCGACCAGCGTGTCGAAGTCGAAATGCACGACGTAGAAACGCTTGTCCTGATAGATGGCCTCCGGGCCCTCCGTAGTCTTGCGGATGACGACGCCATAGGAGTTGACGACCACGAGGTTCTTCGGGTCGGTCAGCATGATAACGTCATCGGGCAGGGCCGGGACCTCGATGACGGGGACGCTGGCGGGGTTCTCGACGCGCTTATCGGTGATGATGCCGCCTGCGGTGACTGCCTGATTAAGGATGTAACGCTCCCATTCCTGACGGCGGTGGGGGGACATCAGCCAGCGCAGAGAGCCGTTGTTGAACTTGTCGGGGACTGCGCGCAGGCCCTTGTAGAACACGTCCAGAACCATCGCGCCGGAGTTGATGCCGGACACATCGACGACGTGGCCGCCCTCCTTGAACTGCTTGACCCAGCCGTCGTTCACCTTGAGGAAGTCGGCGTCATCGACAGTACCCAGCTCGGTGGCCTCGCCTGCGTCAAATGCGCCTGCAGTGTGGGCGGCGGTGTACTGGTAGACCTTGTCGTTGTATGCGACGAGGTCGCCTGCGGTGTAGGATGCGGAAGAGCTGAACTCCTTGACCTTGGCGAACTTCTCGTCACCGTTGAGGCACAGGTCCTCGCGGTCGCAGCCAATCTGACGGGTCATCAGGTTGGTTACGATGGTCTCGTAGTTGGAGCCCTCGATGTTTTCACGCAGGGTCTCCTCCGTAATTTCCCACGGCAGGCGGACAGGGGTGCAAGCGTATTCCAGCTTGCCATGCTTGACACCGGAACGATAACCGTCGTCCGTGTTCTCGGTCTTTTTGCGCAGCAGGCGGCGGCCGACGCCAATCTTGTCGATTTCGCCGGTCTTTGCTTTGCGCAGCTCATGGCGGACGAGGCCGCTCAAAGGAGTTGCCTCAAAGGTCTGCTGAATGAACTTCTGCGCCTGCTCCGGGTTCAGCGCGCCGCCTGCGGCCAGACCGGCGGTAGTGATGGTCTGACCGGCAGCGTTCACGATTGCCTTGTTGCTTCTCATAGTCATGGTGCTTGTTCCTCCTTACAGGATGCCAGCGAGATAATGCGGCTCGGACTTCTGGACGGGGTCCTCCTCCGGGTCGCCATCATCGTTCAGGTTGGTCGGCAGGCCTGCGGCCTTGCGGACGGGTGCAACAGCCTTTGCAACAGCCTTTGCGACGACGTCGGCCACGTTCTCTGCGGTCAGCGGCTCCGGGGTCTTTTCAGGCTCCTCCTGCTGGCCGAGGGCTTTCTTGACGGCCGCCTCGACCATCTTGCCAACATCCTCTGCGGTCAGAGCTGCGGGCTCTGCTGCCGGTTCTGCGGCTTTCTGGACGGGGTCGGTCGCGGGCTTCTGCTGGGTTTCCAGTGCCTTGGCGACGGCTGCCGCCACGGTATCTTCGATTTCTTTCTTGGTCACTTCGGTTTCCTCCTGTTCTTCTTCGGGGAATTTGTCGAGGAACTCCCCGAGGTTGGTGTAGATGGACTGCAACGTGCTGCGGTTGGCCTTGCTCATGGCCTTGCCAGCCTTGACGACGGCGCAGCTCTCGAGCGATTTTGCAACGGGCTGCCCCTCGGTGAGCAGCGCGGTGACGATGTTGTTGAAGTCGGTAAGGGCGTCGCGGATGGTCTCCTCGTCCGAGGCGAACTCCCAACGGTCGTTCACCCAGTTGTACCGGTACAGAACGTCGTTGAGGGCGTAGAACGCGGTCCAGAAGTTGTCGCTCTGGCTGCGCTTGGTGTAGTTGTCGGCAACTTCGCCTTTCTCGACAACATCAAAGCCGAGGGCGGCGGCCATTTTCTTAACGAGGCCGCGCATACCCTTTACGGGTTGCTGCTCCTCCGCCTTTGCCACTCCGTCCTCGGGCAGAGGGTCGTCTGTGTCGCTGTACTTGCCGACGCCGCCCATGGAAAAGCCGGTGATTTCGCCTTTCTGGACTTTCTCGAAAATATCCGGGTCGTCCACCTCGACGGTCATCATCCATGTGCCTTTCTTGATGGCCTGCTCGCCGATGCTCATATCGCACGGAGCGACATAGCTTTCGACGACGGCTGCCTTTTCGAGCGGCTCGAACGAGTGCTGCACGTCCACCTGATTGCCGTTCTTGGCGAACCAATACGCGGCCTTGGTGATTTCCTGCTCCGTCATGTAATTGCCGTGGGCGTCCTCGGTGAGGGGCTCATAGACAATGCCGGTGATGTAGTGGCTGTCAGCATCCGCGTTGACGATGCGGCCGTAAGAAGCAAAAGAGGCGGAGCCATGCTCCGCCTTGGTGATAAGAAACTGTTTCTTGTTGGCCGCCTTGTCTACGAGGCTGACGAAAGAAATTTTTGCATCTGTGATGGCGTATGCTTTCTCGATTTTGCTCATGGTTTTCTCACCTCCTCTCTACGTCCCTAGGTAGGGCGCCTAATGGTCGGTCGTGTGCCCTTTCCGGTGCGCTCAAGGAGTGCAACATCAAACGGCTTGCGGCCTATATCCTCAAGGGACGAATAGAACCAAACGGCCGTATCGTCGCTCTCGGGCTCGTCTACGATGGAGAAGATGCGCCGGAGCTCGTCCTCCGGTGCGTCTGCCGGTGCTGCGCACCACTTGACGATGCGCAGCCTCCCGGGAAGCTGGTATCTCTCGACCCTCTCCACATGGTACTTGGGCTTGAAAAGGCGGCGGATGATTGCCGACACGATGCGGTCAAGCGTTTTCCAGCTCATGCGTAGTCCTCCTCGTTGATGCCTGCGCGCGCTTTGTTCTGCGCGTCGAGCTCTTTTTCCCACTCCCCGTCGTCCTCCGCGATGGCCTGCGCTTGGAGTGCCTGCCGCTCCTCAAGGGAAAGGCCGAGGACCTCCTCGCTTACGACCGGCTGCAAAAGGCAATGGCAGTTGACGCTCTCTTTCGGTGGGAGGCAAATGTCTCTCGGGGTCATGGGGTAATAGGTGTTCCCGTCGGCTCCAATCAGGGTGAACGGCTGGTCTTTGAGAACGCGGACGCCGTCCATGTCCACATGATTCTGCCTCGGGTCGTTCCGGTAGGCTCCGGTGTGTTTCCACATCTTCTCCTCGACTGCGGGGCTCTGGATGTAGCTCTCGAGTTGCGCGTAGCCGTGCGCCCGGAGCACCTCCGTCAGGGCCACGCTCCGCGCGCGGTAGCCCGGGGAGCGGATGCCGCTGTCTGCAATGAGGTTTGCAACGTCGTTGATGTCCTTGCCGTCGTCGAGGCCTTTTTTCAGGACCGCCTCGATTTCGGTCTCGGTGTCCAGCTTCATAATGTCGGCGAGGTCGCTGCTCCACGAGCTTATCCAGTCGGTCGTCCTCTTGGTAAGCTGCGTGACGGTGAGCTCCGCGTCCGTTTTCTGGACGTAGGCTTCAACATACGTCGGCATGATGGTGGAAAGCTGCTTGTGGAAAACGTCGAAAAGGTCCTGCGCTAGCTTGCTCTTTTTCTTGAACTCGGGCCAGTTGTCCTTGAAGAACGTCTCGAGGTCGATGGTGTCGGCCAGCTCCTTGAGCAGGTCGTCGGCGTTGTCCTCGAGGAGCTTCGTCACGACCTCCTCGATTTCGTCCACGGTGTCAAGGCTCTCTTTTGCCTTGAGGTAGCCCTCCATCGTGAGCTGCTCGTACAGGTCGTTCTCTGCTTTGGCGAGGTAGGCGTCGATGGCCTTGATTAAGGGACCGCAGCGTAAGCACTTCACTCCGCGTCGCCCTCCTCCTGTTTCATATCAACCAGCAGGCGGCGAACCTCTTTCATCACGGCGACGAGCTCCGTCTCATTGGCGGCTGCCGCTTTCTGAATCTGGCCCTCGAGCTGCTCCTCTACGCTGGGCGTACCCTGCGGGGCGTTCTGCGCTGTCTTTCCCTCCGGCCGTGTGTTTTCCTTGCCGGTGGAAGAACTGTCATTCTGCGCCACGCTGGGGCTATTTCCTACCATTGCTGCGGCTGCCGCCCGCTGCTGCGCATTCGTGAACGCGAGTGGGATGTCGCCCCATTCCTCGGGGAAGTCCTCGGAGGTCTCACCGAGAGCCTTGTACAGGACGCTCTTTGCCTTGTTCGGGGTGAGGCCGCCCGCGTTGTTGCAGACGGTCAGCAGTTTGTACAGGTCGTCGGGGTTGGAAACATCCGGCGCGCGGAAGAACACCTCGACGTACTTGAACTGGTAGCAGTTGAGCAGCCGGTTGTTGATGGCCCATGCCAGACGCCGCCGCTCCGGCTGGAATACCTGCTTTTCGGTCACTTCCATGGCCGTCTGTGCCGTCGCGCGGTTGAAGTCCGTCGTGTATCCGGTGTACAGGTCCGGGAGCTGGAACGCGCTCTGTACCTTCCGCCTGTTGTTTTCGAGGTAGTCTTGGAAAAGCTCGTCCTTTTGCAGGATAGCAGCAAGGTCCTTGACCTCGACCTCCGGCCGGTTCTCGGCGTTGAACCCGGTGCGGTTGTCTGCCGCCTCCGTTTCCAGCACCATGAAACTGTGCTGGCCTGCCTCGCCTCGGATGCCGTTCATGTATTCCTTGAGCTTGGCGAAACTATCGTCCGTCAGGCTGCCGCCCTTCACCATAATCAGCAACGGGGTGTGGCGGCCGTTCAGGAAATAGTTATTGTTGAGGTTCTCCGCTCTCCGGGCTCCGTCTACGGTCAGGATGGAGCCCACCCATCGGACCTTACCGTATGTGGCGGTCCCGATGGCGAACTCGATGATTTCGTTGGCGCGGCTCTTGAACTCGAGCTCTGTGACGTACTCTCCGCTCGCCGGGTCCATGATTCGCGGGTCTCCGAACTCCTTGTAGTAGACCGTCTTTCCGTTGACGGTCTGCTTATACTTGCGGAACTTCCTCATGCGGTTCTCGGTGTGGTCCCGGTGGAAATACGTCACCTCGACGCGCGGGTCCAGCCTCCGGCTCTTTTCCACGCTGGGGGTGTCCTCGATGAACTCAAGCTGAATGACGTTCCCGTCCATGTCCCGGATGACCTCGGCGTAAGCGCAGCCGTAGGTTTCGCGGGCCTCCACAATATCCTCGAAAAGCTCGTTGCTCTCCTGTTCCATGTTGAGCATATCGACGACCTCTGTGGCGTGGTCCCACTCCGCTTTCATCTCCGGGGTTTCGTCGGCGTCGGCAAAGTCGTCTTTGTACCGGATGTCAATGCCAAATCCGGCGATATTGGACTTGTAGGCCCGGATGCACTGCGGGAGTATGGTGCTTTCGTCTACCATCTTGGAAAGCCCTCGGAGGTCAAACGGCGGTTTTGTCCAAATGCCTGCCGTGTACGCCTCCTCCGGCGAGATTTGCAGGGAGCCGTCTGCTTTGGCGATGGGCTTCATCTCGCCGCGCTGCTCCGGGTCGTCCGCTTTAACGATGCGGACGCTTACCCGCTGCTGGGCGGGCTGCTTCTTGTCGCTCACTTCTTAACGTTTCCTCTCCTCTTGGGTTTGACCGGCAGGCACAGCAGGAGGATGCAGTCGGCCTCGTCGGGCGAGTGCATCCCGCGCTTCTTCATGGCGTCCTTGCTCTCCACGCGGATTTTTGCGTCGTCGGTCATGGAATACTTTCGTGTGGAAAGCTGGCCGACGAGGTCGTTATCGTTCGGGAGAATGAGCTGGACGGGCTTCTGTACGCCATCCGGCGTCTGCGGTGCAAGCAGGTTCTTCACGACGCTCATCATGTAGGTGGTGGTGTCGTAGTAAAAATCATGGCGGATGCGCTGGCCGAAGTAGACCGGGATAATATCCATCCACCAGAACCGCTCCGGCTGCTCGCGCTTAACGCGCTTGAGGCGGTCCGTGACGCCGCCGCCGAGGCCGCTGTCGTCTATCTTGATGGGGATGGCCTTGTCGAAACGGTACTTTTCCATGAGCCTTAGGCCGAGCTCCATAATGTCGTCGGCCGTCTGCATAAGGTCCTGCCCGCTCTTGCGCTTGTAGAACATGGCCTTTTCGTCCACCTTGTAGCCGATGACGGTGCGGTCGTCGCCGTAACGGGCAACGTCGCAGCCGATGTCGATGCGGGTAGGCTTCGCCGGTTCCGTCCATTCGGTCATAATGGATTTTTCGACGAGCGGCAGGGGAATGAAAACATCGTTTTCCTGCCGTGGGAACTCTCCGGCCACGCGGACGCGGAAAACGTCGGAATCCTCGCCGTACATCTGGATGATGGTTTTAACAAAGTCATCCGAAACGCGGCTGCTGTTCCGGCCGTCCACATGGAACGTGGTGTAGCTGCCTCGGTTCTTGTGGTGGCTGTCATAAAAAAAGCCCGACAACTGCGTCGGGTTTCCACACATGAGTAGCCGCGCTCCGGACGTCGAAAGCGCGCCCAGCACCGGCTCGAACACCTTGTCGTCCACGCCGCTGGCCTCGTCGATGATGTAGAGGATGTCGTCCGCGTGGAATCCCTGCAGGGCGTCCGGCTTGCTGGCCGTTCGAGCTACTGCGAACCACTCCTCGGGGTACTGCTTCATGTAGACCTTTTCTTTTGTCCACATGAGTTCCCGCTCGAGGGCTTTGTTGTTGCGCAGCCACTTGCTTATCTCCGCCCACAGAATATCGAATAGCTGATGCTGCGTCGGGGCCGTGCAAGGGATTTTGGGGAATGGCCGGGTTGACATGAACCAAATAACGGTCCACGCCTCGACCGCGCTCTTGCCGATGCCGTGGCCGCTGCGGACGCTCGTCATCTGGTTCTGCGCCACGGAGTTCAGGATGGCGCGCTGGTTCTTGTCCGGCGTAACGTGGAGCAGGTCCTCGACAAAATCAGCCGGATGGTCTGCGTAGTACAGGATAGCCTCTTGGGTCATCATGTCTGTTCTCCTCGTTTCCGGTTCTCGTATGCGGCCGCGATTTCATCGGCGAGGGAGAGTGTGGTCTCCTCCTGCTCCTCCGCCGTCTTACCTCCGGCCGTGACGCCAGCCTCCTCCATCCGGTTATCCCGCTCAAGTTCTGTGGCCTTGTCGAGGAACTGGATAATGTCCTTTGGCGTCATGGACCCGTCCGGCAAATTCTTGAGCTCCGCGAGGGCTTTCTCTTGGAGCTGCAAGGCGATGCCGATGTGGCGGGTCCTCATTTTTTTGTACTTTTGGAGTGCCTCCTGTCGGGCTTTATCATCCAAGTGGTTGTCATACGCTCGGCAGCGTTCTCCCCACTTTTTCTCGCGGCTCCAACGCCCAATAAGCGTGTAACTTTTGGATAACTTTTCAGCAACGGCTCGTAGGCTCCTGTCGGAGCCCATATCTCGGTAGATGGCAAATGCCTCGTAGGCCTGCGCGCTTTCGCCCGGTTGACGCTCCCAAAGGTCGTCTTTGGTCCTATTCGGCATTGTCCTCCTCTCCTTATCTTTCGCCGTTTTTGTTCAAGATTAGGTCATTCTTCGAGGCCAAATACCTTTTTGTGGTACTCCGTCTTTTTGGCGAGCTCCTCCTGCATCAGGCCGTAAAAGCTCTGTTTGGCAATCTTGCGCCCGCTGCCCGCGCTCTGGTTCAGTGTCTTGAACGGTCCGCCCGTCCCGACTTCTTTCATCTTTTCCGTCGGCTCCGGGTTCTTGCCGTTCATCAGCATACAGAGGTTATACTCGTTCGGCCGGAATCCGGGCAGGCCGTCGATGCCGCAGCAAGTCATGCTGTCGCCCATCGCGCGGAGCCGGTTCTCGCCGCTGTAGAATTTCAGGCCGTACCGATGGCACTCCGCCTTGATGGCTTCAAAATCGTGCCGGAGGCGGGGCAGCGGATAGCAGAAGTCACCGCCGATTTTCGTCATGCCGGGTTTAGCCTTAAAGAACTTCATGCCCTCCACGATGACGCCGTAGGCTCCTGCCTCCGCGATGCGAGGGATGTTCTTCATAACGTCATGGAACACCTCGGGCATATACGGCTGGATGCGGACGATGGTGCGCTGCACTCTGGCCGATGCCGTCTTGAGGATGGCGAGCCGCTCCTCGTAGCTGGGCGTCCCGCGTTCGAGGCGGTCGTACTTGCTGCACACCATGCTGATTTGCAGCACACAGTTGCACTGTGCCAACAGGTCGAGGTACTCCGGGTCTGCAACGAGGCGGCCCTTCGTGCTAACCACAAACGGATATTTCGTCTCCGCCAGCAGCTTGAGGCACTCGTAGCTGGCGCGAATCTGCTTTTCGACCGGCTGGAACGGGTCACTCATGCCGCCCCAGTGGATGGGGATGTTCCAGTCGCACCACTCCGTTTCGTTGCCGCGCTTGCCCTCGATAAAGGAGCGCAGGCCGTCTACGCTTTCGTCGCGCTCGATGTGGCTGATGTCGTTTTTCTTCTGTGCGAAGCAGTACCGGCAGCCGTGTGAGCAGCCGCGATAGGTGTCGAAACGCACAGGCAGGTTGCAGAGAATAATCTGGCTCCCGCATTTGCAGCCCATTAAATCTCACCTCTAATCTTCTGGACGATGACGGCAACAAGGTCCTCTTTGCCGTTGTCCTTTATGTACTCTTTCAGGACGTCGCGGTCCTCCGCGCTGAACTTGAGCGAGATGTTGAACGTCTCCTCGATGCTCTTGAGCTCGCTGTCGAGGAAATCGCCATCTACGAGGGCGTCCACGTTGTTTTCGAGGGCCTCGATTTCGTACAGGTCGAATCCCGTCTCCGGGGCCGCGTCGCCGAGGCCGTCCAGCAGCTCCTTGAGCTTTACCTCGTCCCACTCGCCCGTCACTTTGTTCATGGCGATGTTGAGCTGCTTCTCTGCGGTCTCGTCGAGGTCAACAACAGAGACGTCCGTCTCGGTGACGCCCTCGTTCATAAGCACGGTGAGACGCTGGTGGCCGGACACGACACGGTTCGTGCGCTTGTTCCAGATTACCGGGACTACCACGCCGAACCTGTCAATGTTCCGTTTGAGCTTCTCGTACTCGTCATCGCCGGGCATGAGCTCCACGCGAGGGTTATACTCCGCGCGCTCCATGTCCGCGATTCTCTTTTTGATAATTTCCATCAGATAAGCCCCTTTGCCTTGTTCACGAGCAGCTGCGCCAGCTCAACCTTGCCTGCGGGGTTCTCGTTGATGTACTTGTCCATCGCCTCGTGAACCTCCTCGGGCAGGGTAAATGTCATGGTGTAGCTGTTCGGCTCGCTCTTTCCGGTGTCGGAGAAGTCCTCGTTCAGCAGGTCCTCGATGTGGTCGTATGTAACCTTGAGAGCATCGAGCTCCCAGTCATCAAAGCCGGTGAGGGCCATTTCGCCCTGCTCTTTCAGCTCGTCCAGAATCGCGGTGAGCTTCTCGTTGTCCCACCGGCCGGAGATTTTGTTGAGCGAAACATTGAGGATGCGCTCCTCCTGCTCGTTGAGCTCGACCTCTACCACCTGTACCTCGGTGTAGCCCTTCTGCACCAGCACCTTGAGCCTCTGGTGGCCGCCTACGATGTTGCCGGTGGTCCGGTTCCATACGATGGGCTCAACGTAGCCGAAGGTCTCGATGCTCCGGGCCAGCTTTTCGTACTGCTTGTCGCCCGGTGCGAGGTCCTTCCTCGGGTTGTAGTCCGCCGGATGGAGGTCGCTCACCGGCAGGATGATAATTTTCATCTGCCGTTCCTCCACGACCCTTTTCGGGTCTATAACGCATAAAAAATAAGGACCGCCCGGAGTCGGGCGGTCCTTTGTCAAGAAGGGGAATTTATTATGATTCCAAGAAATTGTCTCTGTGCGCGGTTTTACCGCCTACATTGTATCTCAGGCCTTGCGCCCTGTCAATGCCGCATTTATGCCCCAGAACGGGTCGTTCGTTGCATGGTTAAGCCTTCTTGATGCCGTCGATGCCGAAAATCAAGGCCGACAGTGTAGCGCAGGCTGCGTCCACGTCCTTGTAGACGGTCCTCTTGTCAATGCTTTCCCTCTCTGCTACGGCGGCCGGAGAGAGCGGCCGGTCCCTCAGATACAGCGCCTCAATGACGCGGTAATGCCTCTGTTCGGTTTCGTCGAGGCTGTTCTCGCACACCACCTTGTAGATATCGAGCATCCGGTTCACATGGCGCATAATAATCTGTGTCCGGGCTGCGGACTTCATGATGCTCTCCACCTTGAGGTCATCCTCGAGCAGCTCGTCCAGTGCCTCCACAATTTCTTCAACGCTCTCCTCGCCGGTTGCTGCGCTGGCCGCGTCGTATACTGCATTGGCGCAGTTGGCATTAAGTGTAGTGTAGTTACGCAGCAGGAGTTTTGTGTTGCGGAATCGCCGGTCGCTCCGGCCGTCCCGGAACTTTTTGCGTTCCTGCTCTACGGCTTTGATGCTGACCTCCGCTCCGAGACGGGCGGCGTCCGTCACAGCCGCCTCAATGCTCTCCTGCATCTCTTTTCCTAAGACGGCCCGAACAGCAGCAACGGCCGCCTTTGCCGCCACCTCTGCGGCCATTACCACAATTTCTTTTTCAGTCATTATGCTCCTCCTCGGTAACGCCCGGCAGCTCGTCGAGCAAGGCTTTGGAAATTTTCTTGAGCGTCTCGCAGGCTGCCACCACTTCGAGTGCAGAGACCCCGCTTTTCTTCATGGCCTCTGCGAGCTTGCCCGCGCTGTCCTCCGTGATGGGGACACCCATAAATGAGAATATCGGTTTTTCCATGTTCGGCTGCTCCCTCCGTATTTCGTTCACCAGCATAAAGCGTTCCGGCGTCGTCCAGTTCATCAGGCGGCTCAACCTGCACACGGCCGCACGCCACTCGTCCGTCTCCGGCTTCGTTCCGTAGGGCATCCCGCAGAACGCCGTGAGCACATCGCTCGCGCACGAGATCTGGTTGATGTCGTCCATCGTTGGGATGTCCCGCATCAGGTCCGGGGTAAAGCCCGGGCCAAACCGTACCGCGTATTCCTTGAGGTCCGGCTCCGTGACATAGCTCCGGCCGTACCGCTGCTTCATGCTGCGCCAGACTGTCCACGGGATTCTGTACATCCGCAGCCCGTCGAATGTGGCGACGATGAAGCAGTGCGCGCCGAGGGCTTCGTAGGAATCGAGCTTTTTGGCCTGCTCCGGGAGAACGCGGTCTTTGTTCAGCCTGCCGGTCCCAGTGCTCTTTGCCTCGAACATCACCGCGCGGCCGCCGAGCATGACGCCTTTGAAGTCTGGTTCCGCCTTTTTGGTGTAGACTGCGCGGAACTGGCCCGTTTTGTTCGGCTGGCTTACCGGCCGCATGGGCTCCGGTGTCTTGCTGATGTCCGCGCGGCCTGCCTCCGCCAGCCGGGTGCAGGATGCCTCGATTCTCTCCTCGAGCTGCCCGCCCTGCGCGCGGCTCCGTGCTCCCTGCAATGCCCGGAGCGGGTCCTTTACCGCGCCACTCATTCGAGGTAGCCCTGCTGGCGGGCGAACTCTTCGATTTTGTAGGCGGTCGCGCTTTTGATGCCCTTACACTCTCCGGCGTTGAGCTGCTCGAGGAGCTGCGGCAGGGTCTTGCCCGGGGCCGGGGCTGCTGCGCGATTGGCCTCCGCTTCAGAGTAGCCGGTGTTGTAGGCCTCCTCCCGGATGTGGTCGATATGCTCCACGAGCTTCTCGTCGGTCATCTTGCGCAGCTTCACAGCGCGCTCATGTACGTTCTTCTCCTCGCCGGTCATCCGGCAGTTTCTTTTCTTCACTGGTTTTCCTCCCTTTCCAGACGCTTGCAGCGGCCGTTATCATAGGCCATGCACTTCTTTTCCGAACACCAGCCGAATCGCTCTGTCGTAATTTCGGTACGACTGGTCCACGAATAGCTGACCTCCCGCTTCGTGCTTTTCTTGTACGGGCAAAGCATACCGTCATCGCTCATTGTGCTGCCTCCTCTCAAAGATTCGCGTGGAGCGGCTGCCCTGTCGCAAGCTGCCGGTGGACAAACTCCCGCTCGAGGCAGTTGCTCACGAGAACAAGGGCTTGCAGCTCTCCGGGGAGAATCTTGCTGTCGAGGTACATCCGCTCGATTTCCGGCTCCCGTGCATGGAGCTCCCGGATGGCCGCCTCTGCGTCCTCCCACTCGGTCAGGTCGTACAGCTCGCCGAGTGCCTTGTCGAACTCACTCTTTTCCGGCATTGCTGGCCCCTTTCCGCAGCCATTTGGCCGCTGCGCTCATAAGGTTGCTGTACGACTTGACCGTCATTCCCATAACGCTGTCTCCGATGCGGTAGCAGTAGGCGTAATCTCCCAGCACGTCGAGCTTTTTGGCAAGCTCCTCGGGAGTAGCATTGTCAAAATTCACCGTGTGGGTTTCTTCATGCTCTCTGCACTCTGCCTCGCTGTGAAACTCAAGGCCACAGTGCTCGCAGGTATAAATATCAATGCTCCGGTGATTCATCCTTGCTGCCCTCCTGCTTTGCTGCCTCTTTGTCCAGATTGTCCTTGAGCCGGTCGAGCTTGTCCCATACGATTTTCGTAATGTTCATCAGCTCATGGGGGTTAAAAATCGCAAAGAGCTGCACCAGCATGATGAAAACATCGGCGATTTCCTCCTCGATGTTCGAGCACACCTCCTGCGTCTCCCGGTTGAACGGGGTATCATACTTGCGCTTGCACTCCTTGAGCTTGCAGAGGGCTTTGGTGAGCTCCGACATTTCCTCCACAGCCTTGGTGAGTTGGGCGTCCTTGCCGTAGGTTCCGATGGCGCGGTCGATGGTCCGCAAGCCCTCCGGCATAATCTCCGGGATGCCTGCATCCTCGTAGTGCTTGAGCTTGTCGCGCAACGAGGCAAGAGCCCACGAGAGGGTGTAATGCTCTGCCAGCAGACCCTCGATGGTCTCCGGGCCGTCAAACAGGTGCTCACACAGGGTCATGTCGAACTCCTCCGGCGTTCCCTCGGTGTCAATATCTGCGTTGTGCGCCTTGATAAGCTGCTTCATGTAGTCGTTGAGGCTGATGCTCCGGCTGGGCATCTGCACCCAGCCGTCCTCGCCGCGCACGAACAGGTTGAGAGCCTGCTCGTAATTCCCGTCCGGGGTGTCGGTTGTCATTCTTCTCTGCGGAAACATAAATTTTATCCTCCAATTTTCAAATTTGATGGTTAAAGATTGAAATATGCTTAAATCATTTTCATGTGATTTTAAGTTTTGGACTGCCGCTTTTCATTTTTGAGGCGTTCCAGCCGTTCGTCCTCTTTTCTGCCGGACCACTCGAGGATTTCGAGTATGAGGGCCACGAGCCCTGCGCCCAGCAACGCAAACCCTATCGGAACAATCCACTCAAACAGGATATATTCGTTCATGGCATTTCTTCCTCCTCTTTTATCGTCATGTCGATTTTTTGGAGCGAAGATACCTCAACTGAATCTAACCCACCGTGCTGTACCAGCGCGTTTAGCAACTTGAACTCTCTCGCAAGTTTTCTCTTTGCAGGAATGCCAGTCTTTCCCTTTGTCGTTTCGTAAAGGGCATCGGCCAGCAGGCGAACTTCGTACTTTGACAAATCCACGGTTGCGGAGCCACTTCTTTTGACCGTGATGTCGCAGCTCTCTAATGAGCAAATTCTCATGCCTGCCCGTCCTTTGCCTGCAAACCCTCGTCGATGACACCGAGGTCATAGCCGCTCTGGACGAACTTCATGCACAGCTCGTGGTTGATACCGTTGCCGAGGTTGGTGTAGATGTACTCTATCTCCTCCGGCGTGAAATCGGTATCAAGCAGCTTGTTGATGCCGTCGAGGTGTTCTCTGCATAGCGGCTTGGTGAATCCCTTGAACGCGAACCGCGAAACGCCCTCGATAACCTCCGCCTTAAACTCGTCCGGGGTGCTGCAGTAGTTGAGGTTGATGTATGTGTTCGTCCTCGGTACGAGAATCAACTCGAAGTTCATGGTGACGTAGGCTTTCGGGAAAGCGCGTTGAATTTTTCCGCACCACGGGGCCGCGAACGGTCTAAACCACGGCAGCATATAGCTGCGGAGCTCCTGCTGGCTGACTGCCGGGGCGTCCTGGATGTGGTCGATGCAGCACTCGATGGCCTCCCGCTCTGCGAGGCTGTCCGCCTCCTCGAGCCAGCCGTTGAATACACGGATGATTTCCTCTGCGTTAATCGGTTTCATGTTGCTCCTCCGTTTCATCCTCCATCTTGAACCCGCAGACCGGGCAGAAGTTCCAAACCCAGCTGTCGAAATCGCTTTGCGAAATTTTGGCCTTGCAATGGGTACAGCAAATTGCCGGTTCCTCGTGACTGTCGTTTTCATCATCGACGATGATAAACTTCAATTCCTTGTCCTTCACCCACTTGGCATGACCGCGCAGGCTCTCTGGGTCGATAATCGGCAGCTTTTCCAAGTCCTCAATCTCGTCTTTCATCGCCTCTGCAAGAGTGAGCGGCTCGCAGCAGGATTCGTGGTCTAACAAATCCGCTTTAAGTTCTTCGAGAACTGGGTTAATGTCAACGATTCTTTTTTCTGCCATTCTTTATAGCCTCCTTTACAAACTTCAAGGCGCGTTCCTTGAGCGGGATGCGCCAGCAGAGCCTCCCTTTCCCGGCGTTCAGATTGGAGGTCACCAGCATAACGCCGACGACCTCGATTTCGTCGCACTCTTGGTGCTTTGCTCGCCCGGCCTCGTGTCCGAGGAACTCCGCCTCTTTGGGGTCGTCCGCCATAACCGAAACGGCGAAGTAGCGGGTCGAGCTCTCTGCCCTGCCCTCAAGAAACACATCATATCTCGGCATTCATGGCCTCCTCAATATCATCAAAACTGACCTGTCCGGGAAGTACGCCATCCTCAATCCACCAATGAAAAACGTCTCGCCCTGTTTCCCAGTTGTCCGAGAATATCTTTCCTCCGTTCTCGACGCACTGTTTTCGAGCCTCCACCATCCTGTCAAATGCTGAAATATACATTTTTTCATACGCAGGCCAGCGAACAAACTCGCGTTGTCGCCCCCCCTGCCAGCCATAGGGCATCCGACGCATCCAACACGCTTTTGTCCTTCGCAATACAGCGGATTGACAGAGAGGCGTTCGGCGTTCATGTAGTCCCACACATCTTCATCAGACCAGTCGATAATCGGGTTGACAGTCATCTTTCCTTTGATGGCGCAAGTTTCAAAAAGCTGTCGCTTTTCGCTGTTGTCCGCCATCATAACAATTCGCTTTTCTTTATCGCGGTGGTTAATTTCCATAATTCCACGATTCAGCTTTCTTTGCGTCGATTCAGCCCATCTCACCCCCGTCGCGATGAATCTATTGTGTCCTGTGGTCTCTTTCAAAACCGCGCAGCAGTATCTCATAATGCGCGTTGGGGGGACGAGCTTCTGCGGTATAAGCGTCCACATAGACACCGGCTTTCCCTTGTACGTCGGCATAATTATGGTGCATTTTATCCCGCGTTCTTCAAGCTCTTTGAACCTGTCCCGGATGAAATAGACTGTCTCTGGCGCATCTGCGGTAGTGTGGCTGTTGACAACTTCAAAATTGATTCCAGCACGTTCGGCCAGTGCCACAAGCACCTGAGAATCCTTACCGCCGGAGTACGTGACCATCAAGGGCCTCTTATACCGATGCTCAGACAGCCGCGCAGCGTCCTGCAACCTAGCGATAGCAAGCTGCTCTTTATCCATTGGTTTCCTCCTCGTACTGGTGAACATCGACAAAGATGGCTTTCTTCCACGGGAGTGCGTTGTACGCCGCCCGCGTCTCCTCCTCCGTCATGTTGTCCACCAGCTCCGGGTCATAGCGTTCATAGAGTGGGTCGTTCATCTCGGAGATGTCGTCCTCCCGGTAGTAGGTTCTTTCGTTTCCGATGATGTACTCCTGAATCCCGCTCGCTCCCCATGTTCCAAGCCAGCAGTAACAGTCATCGCCGCCGACAACATCACCGTCTACACAGGGGATGACCGGGAGCTCCGGGTTTGCTTGCATGAGCTTGAGCAGCTCCTCGAGCTTTTCGCTCTGTTTCATGTTGTCCCATCCTTTCTTTCTGTCTGTGCCGCGCTGTCCTCCCGTCTGGCCTCCGCCATACAGCCGATGTAAACGGCCGCCAGCGGCAGGGAGATGACGAGGGCTGCGCCCGTGAGCCAGTTCGAGGCTGCTGTGAGCCACTGTTCCAGCTCTGTGAGTGCTGCGTACATGATTCTGCCTCCTACCTGAATTTCTTCTTGAAACTGCGAACGATAGCCCGGTGCGTCCACCTCCGGCAATAGGGGTTTCGGACGCTCCCGTCGTACTCCTGTTTCATCTTCTGGTATGCCGCCTTGTTCTCCGCGTACCGTTCGCAATAGTCGTGGCATCCCGGGTGTCTGTCCGGGCACTCTTTCGGGCAGATAGTCATAAGCCGAGCATGACGCTGGCCCGTTTCCGGGCGGCCGTCATGGTTTCGTCGTACTTCGCCGCGCTGTACACCGCGAGCGGAGCCACGGTCTGCGCAGCTCTGGCCCTCCTGAATATCTCCGAGTAGACAGCAGCCGTCTCGTAGATGCTGTGGCCTCTGCCCGGGGCCGAAAGCATTCCTTTGCGGTCGTCGGTGTCCGTGACCTTGAGGTCCTCCTTGAGGGCGTCCTGCACACACCGGCGCAGCTTATCCAGAGCCCATGCCTCGTCCTCTTTCGCCCACTCGAGGTACTGCTTGTAGTTGTTCATAGCGTTCTGCTTGAGGCGCGCCAGCCGGTCTTTCCCGTAGCCGAATGTCTCGTGACAGGTAGCGGCCATGACGAGCCACGCGATTTCTGCGCCCTGATTGCTCGCCATGCGGAGCTGCTCCTCCCGGCGTCCTCTCGGTGCGCGGTCCACGGGCAGCCGAACCTCAAAATCGCAGATGCCTTTGAGGTTCTCCCTCATGGCGTCCGTTGCGTTCTTTCTGCTGCCGTAGAGGATGGCCGTCTGGTATTTCTTCTCAAAGGCGTCCATTTCGTTACAGGCCCGCAGGAGGCGGGATGCGCCAATGCCGTCGTCTTGGTGCATGGAGACGACGATGCACCACATAAAGAGCTGGGCGGAGCGGTCGCGCTGGTCCTCGCGCTCCTGCTGGATGTTGTGGGTCAGTGCTTTCATCATCCAGCCCTCCTTACATCGTGTAGCAGTGCTTGACCGGGTCCCATGTGAGCTTCGGGATGCTCCGGCCGCAGACGCAGGAGAATTTCTGGTTTGTGATTTCGGCGTCCTCGATGTTCGTCCGGCCGTAGCTCGTTTTCTTGCAGTCCGGGCAGGTGTACTCGAACCGTGCCAGCGCGTCCAGAGGGATTTTCGCGCCGCACTTCCGGCACTCGTGAACTGTCTGCGGTTCGCGCAAGAACTGCACAAACTCGTCCTTGCATTTCGGGCAGCGAAGGAACATGAGGCCCTTTGTCCCGACGGGAGGGAGCCAGCTTACCGGCTTCTCGGGGGGGGCTTTCTTGTCTGCCGTGGAAACTACCGGGGCTGCCTGCTTCGGCTCGCTGGCAACGTTCTTTTCCGCCTCCGGTGCGCTGTCGCCGTCGTACAGCGTCGTGGTCTTGGCGATGGTCTCGAGCGTTTTGAGCGCGGTGTCAAACTCTGTGGGGCTCTTGCCGGTGAGCGTGACGCTCACATCCGGCTCTCCCTGAAACTTGAAAATAGCCATCGAAACTTCAAACTTCGTATTTGCCATGTCTGTTATGCCTCCTGTTTCTTTTCTTCCAGCTTGTTTGATGGGTCAAACTTCCTGCCGTCCTCGATGCCTCGCCATGCTGCATCGAGCTCTCCGACCGTCTTTGGCTGGGGCGTCTTTTTGAACTCTTTCGGCGGCCCCATCTTGTCGAGCTCGTCTTTGGCCTCTTTCGGAACTTTCAGCACAAGGCCGTATTCTTGATTTTCCTCGTTCTGTCTTGTAAACGCCTCGTATACGCCTCTGGCGAACCCATAGCCGTAGGAATCGCAGATTTTTGCAATCTCCTGCGGTGTGTAATAGTCCCGGTGCTGTTTGCGGAGCTTCTTCTGCTCCGCCTTGATGCACCGTACTGCATACTTGAAGATTTTTGTGCAGATTTCAAAATCATCCTTGAGCCCAATGAATCCAACGCGCCAGACGGTCGTTTTGGCTCCTCTCTTGCACCGGTATGCCGCACAGCAGTAGTTTTCTCCGATGACGGTGGATAGCGGAGACATCCACGAATTTGCTTTCTTGGAAAACGTCTCGTCAATTTCCTGCTGGATGACCGTCGTGTCGTGCTCCTCGAGGTCTCGTTCGGTGAGCTTGTGCTCCGCCATGAGCTTGCGGGCCTTGAGCAGGGCGAGCTTTGCCTCCTCCGGCTCCGGGCTCTTTGCAAGAGCGAGGAGCTTTCGGATTTTGTCCTTGTAGTCCATCAGGTTTCAACCTCCTGCGCTACAGCTCCCAGTAGCTTACAGCGTGTAAGCATCATCCTCTCGAGCGAGGACCGGTACTTCTGAACCGGCTCCGCATAGCCTGCAAAACACCGTCCTGCGTACCGCCATGTGTCGCCATGCCTCTTGAATGTCAGGTAGGTCGGCAGCCAGCGTCCGTTGCCGTCCTTTGCGGTGCCGATTTCTCCGCCCGCCTGCAACAGGCCTGCGCGGTTTGTGCGAGGAGGGAGAACATTCAAGAAATAGTCCAGCATTTCGCTGTCAACCTCGTCCCCCACTTCGAGGTAGTCCTCAACGCTTGGCAGACCACTTTCCCGCCATCCAGAAAGCGTCTTGAGGCCGGTCCCTCTTACCTCTGCGCGCTTCTTCAATATTTCGTTTGCAACAGTCACCATCTGGGCGTCACTCAGGCGGACCGCAAAACCGTTGTCGAGGTAATGGTAGATGTTTCCGCACTCTACGAGTATCACAGTGGTCTCGAGGTTTGCCACAGGCTCTCCATCGCTCTTGCGGATAACAGGAACAGCGATTCTCTCCATGTTGTGCCGCTCGCCCTTGTCGTATTGAATCCGGTCGAACGCAAATTTGTGCTCATTGATGCGGTAGTCGCGGTAGTGAACTTCTTCATCCGAGTGCAGCAAATCCAATGTAAACGATTTCATTCTCTGATTTCCTCCTCAAACATAATCGGCATACCGGGTGCTGATGCTCTGCACCCACTCTCTGTCCAGCTTGTCGAGGTAGATACTCCACGCCTCCTCATAACTGTTCCACCACCATTTCCGGCTCTTGAGGGCCACTATAAGCTGCTGCCGGGGCTTCATAACGAACTTGATGTACGCCCGGTCGCCCATCGTGTAGGCGACGAGGTTCTCGTCCTCGAAAAACTTCTGCCGGTTCAGGTTTGCGAGCTTGCCCTCTTTCCCGGCCGCATAGAGCTTGGCGATGATGCTGTTCTTGCGCCAGCGGTACTTTTCATGGAGCTTCTCGTAATACTCCATGAAGAGCTCCGGGTCCTTGTTTGCGAGCTCGCACAGGCTCGCGGTAGGATTAAGCGTCGGCCGCTCGATGCAGAATTTGATGTCATCGACCAGCCGGGCAATTTCCTTGGCGTCCTTGTCCTCGATGCGGCCCTGCCAGACTTGCTCCTGCAGGCCGTTGAACCACTCCACGAACTCAGAGGAAAGGCGGAGAATGGTGTCGCTGTGGTCTAGCTTCTTCGCGTTGTACCGCGCCGGTCCGGCGACGGCGACGCTCACATGGGCTGCCTCATGCCGGAGCTGCTCGCTCCACTTGGCATAAATCTGGTCCACGATTTTCTGTTTGCGGCTGTCCGGGATGTTCCAGCTCATAACTTTCTGGCAGTAGACCTCGTACTCGTGGGCCGAAATGTCGCCGCGCTGGCCGCTCATGCTGTTGCTGTTCGCCTGATGAATGAGGCTCTTGTCCAGCTCCTTGATTTTCACGTTACTCATGGCCGTCCTCCTCCGGGGCCAACACCAGTTCGTAGTCCGAGACCTGCTGCGGGTCGAGCGGTGCAGTGTACTCGATGTAGCCCCACGCGGGACGGTCGATGTCCTTGCAGTACGTCCGGCCCTCCTCGAAGTTGACGATGGTTGTGATGCTCTCTCCGGGCTGTTTCGGGAACGGGATGCCGCCCACCATCAGCGGGCGGAGGGTGCTGTAATACCTGTAAGCCATATTTTTCTTTCTGCCTCCTGTAATTCAAATGCGAGCTCGTCAAGCTCTTTTTCGATTTCCTCTGCATCGTGGACAATCTGCCGCGCGCCCGGGACGCCCTGTGTGCCGCTCTGCTTTGCCTCTATCCACATCGCAATATGCTCGTCCAGGTCAAAGCTGTCGGAGTAGTCTAAAACTTCATCCGGGAATTTCTCAACGCCCACGCAGATGATGAAGTCCTCTCCGGCCGGTGAGTACCACTCAATTTCCACGCGGCCGTCGTCGGTGTAGCTGCTGACGCTCCACCCGCGCTTCTCGAGAATGTCCACATATTCCTGTCTCACTTCAGGCATTTCGTTTGCTACCTCCTGCCCTGTAATCGGCCCATGCCATCGTGATGACCGTCGAGACCTCCCGCAGGCGGCTTATAATGGCCCGGGCTTTCGTTCCGTCTCCACCTTTCGGGGTAAGGGCTCGCACCAGCTCGTCGGCGTTGTAGTTCGTCGTGATGATGGTCGGTTTCATGTCCTCGTACCGGTCATTGAGAATAGAGTACAGGGTGCTCACGCTCCATTCTGTGCACTGTTCCTTTCCGAGGTCATCCACAATGAGCAAATCGACCGTTTTGTACGCCTTGAGTATCTCGTACTCGGTGGCATCTCCGCTGTCGAAAGCCTCCTTAATGTCGGCCAGCAGGTCGCCGGACGTCTTGCAGACGACCGGGACGCCGCAGCCTATGAGCTGCAAGGCGATGGCGGCCGCGAGGTGCGTTTTGCCGGTCCCGTATGTTCCCTCTATGTAGAGGCCCTCGCCACGCTCCGCGCGCTGCGGAAAGCTGTCTGCATAGGTTTTGGCCGTGTCGTAGCACCGCCGCCGCTCCGGGGTGTCCCGGATGAAGTTGGCGAACGTCCGCTGCTGGAAGCGTTTCTTGATGCCGCTCCTGCCGAGTAGCCTCTCGATTTTGGCGCGCCGTTTGGCCTGCGCCGCCTCTTTCTCGGCCTCCGCCTTTTGTCTGGCCTCCTCCGCGTCCGCCTCCGCCCACTTCGCCTTTGCTCGGTCACAGGTGCATCTCTGCGGGAACGGGGCGAACATCAGGACCGTTCGTCCCATCACGAGAGCCTCGTGGTACAGTTTCCGGCCGCAGAACTCACACTCGACCGGCTCCGGGATTTCGCGCTGGCAGTTGTAACCACCAGCCAGAATATCCTTGCTTGTCGGCCGTCGGTGCTGTGTGGTCTCAGCCGAACGAGCCGAATCCGCCGGACGGAGTGAATCCAGCATAGCCGTCATCGTTTCCACGCTGCTCACCTCCTGTGTAGTCGTTCATGTAGCCTTTTGCATTAAGCCAGCTTGCCGGGTTTGGCGTGAATTGCCGCTCCCTGAACCGGCTGTCATATTTCTTTGCGGCCTCAACCGCCGCGATGATTCTGTCGGTCGCCGCGTCGTCCGGCTCCGGGCTGATTTTGGCCCACGCTCGCTCTGCCGTGGCCCGGTCCACCTTCTTCGGATAGGCCGCGTAGAAGCGGTCAAACCGTTCGGCCTGCTCTGCCGAGAGGCTCCCGGCTTTACGCCGGGGAGCTTTCGGTTTGTCGTGCTCCTCCGGCGCGGGCTCCGGTACGGCCGGTGGCGTTCCCTCCGCCTCTGTGGCCGCTGCGGGCTCCTGTGCAGGGCTTTCCACCCTGCGGCCGGGAAAGTTATCAACCGACGGTTTTGTCGGTGCTGCGGTGCGCTTGGAGTAAAGCTGGCGGAGGTTCTCAAGGAGGGACTGCACCCAAATGACGCGGCAGCTCTCCCACAGTTCCTTGTCAACCTTGCCCATGGAGGCGAGCGTGTTCAGGATGGCCTCCGCCGTTTCGGCTGTAACTCCGGTGACGGCGAGTAGGTACTCCCATCCCATCTTGTCCCAGCAGTCGTAATACTGGCCGTCTGCCGCGCAAAGAAGTTCGAGCAGCTTAAACCAAAAGGCATACCCGTCGTTTCCCCAGTTCTTTTCAAGGATGAACTTTGTCCGGCTCTTTTCCCCGACGTAATGGGGGAAGTAGTCGGCGGTCTGCCTGTTGCTTCTTCCCAAGTCTCGCACCTCCTTTCTGCTGGTGATTTCAAGAGTAGATAACCTTACTGCCCTCCGCCGTCTTTACGACGTCCACGGACTGCGGGAAACGAGCTTTCATCTCCGGGTCGTGAGTAATAGCCATAATCTTGAGCGAGGAGTACCGTTTCTGGATAGCCTCGAGGGCGTCGCAGTAGGCCTGTACACCCTTGTCATCGAGGAACGGCGGCTCGTCGATAAACAGGAATCCGAGCTGGACTCCTGCGGTGCTGCTCTTGAGCTCCGCCAGCGCAAGGATGACCGAGAGGGCAGCCTTAACGCGCTCGCCGCCGGAACGGCTCATGTAGGGCAGGGCTCCGGTCGCTGCGTCGTTCACGATGACGTCCAGCGCGGTGACCTCTTTCTTGCTGTTGCTCTTGAGGGTCTTTTCCATGCGCATCTCGATGCTCATGTGGCCGCCTGACATCTGGCCGATAATGCTCGTCGCGGTCGCCTCGAACAACGGGACGATGCTGCGGACGATGTTATGCGGAATGCCGTCCTGAGAGAAAGCCCGCTTGAGCTCCTCGTAGCCCGCTGCTAGCTGGCCCTGTTCCGTCGCCTGACGGCGAAGGACTTCGAGCTTTGCCTCTGCCGTCTCGATTTCTTCCATCTGCCTGCGGCCATGTCCGGCCTGCTGGTCCAGCTCTTCAATACGGGTATTGTCCACCGTGAGGGCTGCAACAGCCTCCGCGTACTGTTCCTTGAGCTCGTCAACATCAGCCTGCGCCTTTGCGAGGGTCAGAATCTCCGCATTGATGCCGTCAATCGCCGTCCGGGCCTTTTCTGCGTAGGTCAAGAGCTCCGCGAGGCGGGTCTGTGCTGCGCTCTTTTTAGCCTCTGCTGCCGGGAGCAGCTTTTCCAGCTCGATGTATTTCTTAACGTCCGAAAGCTGCGCTTCAATGCTGGCGAGTTCCGCTGCGTTCTGCCGGAGCTTTTTCAGCTCGTCCTCAACGACGAAACGGTCTGCCTCGAGGTTCTCGATATTAGCCGGGATGGTTTCAAGCTCCTCGTCGATGGCCTTGATGCGCTCTTTAACTTCTGCGAGGCGTTCTTTCTGCGCCGTCAGCTTTGCGAACCGTTCCGAGGCTTTCCGCAGGTCTGCAACGAGGAAACGCTGGGCCTGCAAATCCTTGCGGCAGTTGAGGCCCGTTGCCTTTTTCTTTGCGGTCTGATACTCAGCGTCGAGCCGCTCGGTGCGCTCCTCGGCCTGCTGCCGGTAGGTTTCCAGTTCCGTCTCGGCCGCAGGCAGTTTCTTTTTCGCCTCCACTGCATCCTGCAGGAAACGGCATTCCGGGTTCTCGACCGGGCAGCCGCAGGTCTCGAGCATGATGGCCCGGGAGCGGATATGTGTGACCTCGCTCTCTTTTATGTCGAGCCAAGACTGTATCCTCGCGGTTTCTGCGTTCTTGGTTTGGAGCAGCTTCATGGCCTCTTGGTCTGCTGCGAGATACTGCTCGTCCTGCTCTTCCAGCGCGGTGAGCCGGTCGCTTGCTCCGGCGAGGTCCGCCGCTTTCCGCTCGAGCTCGTCATAGTCTGCGAGGGCCTGCTCATAGCTCCAACACGTTGCCTGCGCAGAAAGTTTTTCGGCCTCGAGACTGCCTTTCTTTTTCCGCTGGGCAGAGAGCGCGGCCATAACGTCCCGCAGCTTTTCTTCCTTGGGCTGAATCAGGGCCGCCGTTCCCAGCAGCTCCTCCCGCCGTGCGGAAAGTTTTCCGTAACTCTGGCTGCCCGCCTCTACCTCCTCGCGCTTATCGAGGAGAGCCTGCGCATCGGAAATCTGCGCTCTGCAAACAGCCTGCGCGCTGGCGTTCGCGTTCTTCTCCGCAATCCAAGAGCCGAGCTCGCTGGCGAGTTTTTCCGACCGCTTCTGTGCCTGCTTGGCAATGTCGAGCTTTGTCTGCGCCTCGCTCATGGCCTTTGTGTGGATGGCCCTGTCTGCTACCGCGCTGGCCTTTTCGACGGCCGTCTTGTTCATGGCCGCCTCGACCGTTGCCTTGTCCGGCATCGTCCGCCCGGTCTCCTCCTGCAAATCCGCGACGCGCCGGAGCTCCCGGTTGGCGTCTGCTGCCCGGTTGGCCGCCATGCTCTCCATGCGGTCATAAATGCCGAGGCCGAGGATGTTGCCGAGAATTGCCATGCGGTCCGCCTTGTCGGCCTGCAAAAAGAGGCCGTACTGGTCCTGCATGATAAGGCCGGTCGCCTTGAGCGTCAGGCTGTCCATGCCGATGGTATTCTCGATGATGGCCTGCGTATCGCGGTATTTCTCCGCGCTGCGGTTCTGCCAGCTCTCGTCCACATACTCGGAGAGATTCAGCGTCGCCTTGCCGCTCTTTGTGCGGGTGCGGGTAACGCGGTACAGTTTGTCGCCGAGGTAAAACGTGAACTTGATGGAACCGCTGCGGGCATCCGGGTCGTTGCAAATCCAGCCAGTAAGGTCGCCCTCCCGGGGCTCCTCGAAAAGGGCGTCCAGCATGGCGTCCATGAACAGGCTGGACTTGCCTGCGCCGTTCTCGCCGTTGATGGTTGCAAAGGAAATGCCGTCGTAGCTGAACAGTTCGTCGCGGTAGTTGCGGTAGTTCTTGACCTCTATTTCCACCGGCATAAACACGCCGGTCGGGGTCTCAAGGCGGCCTTTTTCCATTGCCTCCGAGATAATCGGACGGGCCAACTCAATGATGCGCTGGGCGTCCTCCGGGCTCTTTTCCTTTTCGGCGAGGTACTCAGCGAGGTTCTGCTCCGGGCTGTTGTCGCCGTGGAGCTCGTCGCGGTTCACACTTGTCGTGATTTCCTCCGGCGTGATTTCGGAGACGTAGAACACGCCGCCGTCATAGAGCCTTTTCTCGAGGACGGCTTTGTTGAAAGCCTTGTTTGTCTCGTCCGAACAGGTGTAGAGAACGCGGACGATTTTTCCCTTGAGGCGGTCAGGTACAACGACCCGCTCCGCACTCAACATTGTGCAGACATCGTCCTCGTTGAGGCGGATGGTCTCGAACTCCCGGTATGGCGTTTCGACGTACTCGCTCCACGCCTCCCCGTCGTCGTCGATGTCGTGAATGTAAAAGCCTCGCGGCTGGTTCTCGTCGTTGAAGTTGAGGCCGGTAATGCTGCCGCAGTAGAACACCGCGCGGCCTGCCTCCGGGAGCTGCTGCGGCCGGTGGATGTGGCCGAGTGCTACGAGGTCAAAGTCTGCAGCTTTCAGGGTGTCTGGGTAGATGACGGGCTCAAACTGTGCAAATAGCGCGGTCTGGCCGCTCTCCATATTGCATCCCGGGACGGTGAAGTGAGTAGACAGGATGCTCGTCACACCGGGCTCGCACTGGGCCTTGAGGCCGAGAACAACCTTTGCCAGCTCGTCCGTGAACACCTGTGTCTCCTCCTCCCGGGAGAGGCCCGGGTGCGCTGCCCGGTGTACGCCACGGTCAAAGCCCGGAATACAAGCCACATCTACGCGCTGCCCGTGGTAGGTGTGGATGTGGAGCACCTCCGGCTCCGTTACGACGCTGACCGAATCATCGCCGTAAAAAGCCGTCGTCAGCATCTCGAACTGCTCCTCGCTGTCGTGGTTCGGAGTGCCACGCAGCACGACGGTCGGGGCCACGTTGGAAAGCCGCCGGATGTGGTCTATAGCCGTCCGACTCTCGCGGAGGCCTCTGTCCGACCATACGCGGGCCTGATGGAAAATGTCACCAGAGACGACGATAAGGTCCGGCCGGTGCTCCTCCGCGTACATCGCCTGAAAATCGAGGCAGCGGCAGATGTCCTGAAAGCGGGCATTCTGTCCGCCGACCTCTGGCCCGGGGAAACTGCCGATGTGCCAGTCTCCGGTGTGCAATACTTTCAGCATCACATATCCTCCTTGAGCAGCTCCTTGATGATGTCGTCGAGCTTGCCGCGCCGCGCTGCATCCGCACGAGACTTCGCGCCCTGAATATTCCTCATTTCATCTTCGGTCGGAACCTGCGCGTAGCTCCTGTGGCCAGAGCTGATGCTGAACGAAATGTAGTCCAGCGCGAGCTTTGCAAGTTCGGTGCGGTCAGGGCTGCGGAACGTCCCAATAGGGCAGCAGGTGCGCTCGGCGTTGGTGTAACGTCCGCCGCCGGAAATAAAGATGGTCGCCACGAGCTGTGCCTCGCGAGGGATTGTTTCAGTCTCCTTGACCTCAAACATTGCCACGTTGTCCGAATTGACGGCAACCATGCCGTCCTGCGAAAGAATCATCATAATCATTTCCTCCATGTATGGTTTCTCTGGCAGTCGCGGCAATAAGCCACTCCGCCGAAATGCTTGCGGCTGTACTCTGCTACGTCGAGGCCGACCTGCTTACCGCAGTCCGCGCAGAACTCGCTGTCGCCGTTCCGGCCCTGCTGTCGGTTACTCGGCGCGGGCTGCTGACGAGGCCGCTGCGCCGGTCTCTCGGGCGGTTGCTCCTGCTGGGGCTGTTCCTGCTCCGGCACGACTTCAAAATCCGGCTGCACATATCCGTCGTCATCATCGTCCACATAGACCGTATGGCTGGTTTTCGGGCGGCTGCCGTACAGGTCATTCGCCGCGCCAAACATGGACTTTACCGCCTCCTCGCGGACGGTCGGATTGTCAAGGTTCGGGACAAGGTAGGCCACAACAAAGGGCTTTCCGAACTCCTCGATAAGGTAACTGGACTTAATCTGCATCGCGGTGCGGAGGGCGCGGTTGAGAGCCTTGCTCTCGCACATCTCGCTGCGGAACTTCATAAATTCTGCCCGTTGCTTCTCGGTCATACCGGCCGTCACATCCTCGACCGCAATTTCCTTGTGGGCGACGATGGTGACGTTCTCGCCGGTGAGCTGCGGGACGCTGATTCGGACCTCGTGCTTGACGTCCTTGTTGGGGCATCCTCCGCAGCGAATCGGCTTTCCGATGCTGCGGTTGACCTCCGCGCACTTCTGGCAGGTGGACGGGACGACCGGGCGGCTGGAAAGAATCTTGATGCCTGCGGCTCGCATGAGCTTGGTGAGGCCCTTTTTGGTGAGGGCGTACTTGGCCGGGGTCGCTTTGTGGACGTACCCCTTGCTGTCGCGCCACTCGTCCTTGGCTTTCTCCATCTCATAGATTTCGCCGTCATTGAGGTCGGTGCTGATTTTCACGGAGTTCATCACCGGCTTTTGGATGTCGGCAATCTCCGTCACGGTCTGCATCGGGACGAGGAGGTTGTACTGCGCGGGCGGGTACTGCTGCGCAATGGTGAGCGCAGCGTGTTTGTTTTGTTCGTTCATGGTTCACGCTCCTGTTGACTTTTGATGTGGAGCGAGATACAATAGGCTTGTCCGACAAGAGGGTCGCGCTTTCGAGCGCGGCTCTTTTTTTATGCCTGTGTATCCGACTCCTGCTGCTCTGCCGCTGCTGCGGCCTCCTGCTCGTCCAGCTCCTTGAGCAACTGGGTGATGGTCTTGCCTGTCTCCTTGCGGCAGCAGGTCGAGCCCATACCGACGCGACGGGCAGCCGCGCTGCGCAGCTTGCGCGAGCATCTGCCGCAGAGGCAGAAAAGGTTCTGTTCAGCCATGTGGTTCACCTCCTTTCAGTGGTCCTTGAGCATCTTGAAGAATGCGTTGTTGATGACGTGGAACGCAAGCAGCGTGACGCCGAGCACGATAAGCCACTCGCCACCAAAGGCGAAGTAGCCGCGCGCTGCGTAGCTGGCCGGAATGAGTGCCAGCGCGGCGATGAATCCGCAGATACCGGCCGAGAGGACCTCTGCAATCCAGATGGCCGCAATGAGAATCGCTCTGTGAATCTTCCAGTCCATTTAGTGCTCCCTTCTCTTGATGGCCTGCGCCGTCTCCATGACCGCGCGGCTGTATTTGCTGCTGTGCTGGCCCTTGCTCCATGCGGCTTTCATACCGCTGTCGCCCATGTTGTAGGCCATGAGAGCCTTGTCCGTGTCGTCGTACTTTCGGAACGCCTGCCCGAGGATGTAGAGGCCAGCCTCGATGTTCTGTTCCGGGTCCATCACATCCGTAATGCCGAGTTCCTCGTAGAGCCAGCGGTGATTGCAGACGTTAATCTGCATGAGGCCGAAGTCTCCGGTGTCACTGACCGCGTCCGGCTGGTAGCTGCTCTCCCGCTCAATGACGGCGAGTGCGATTTCAAACGGGACGCCCTGCCGCTCCGCCTGCTCCCGGACGTACCGTTGCAGCTCGTCGCTCATGGGTACGTCGTAGAGGAGCTCCGGCTCCTGTTCGGCCTGCGGACGTTCCTCCGTGTAGGTGAGTGTCACATATTCCGTGACCGGTTCTGCCGCCGTCTGCCGTGCGAGGTTTGCTGCGGCCGTCGTTGCGCAGGAGCAAACCGCAATGAGTGCGGTGACTGTGCAGAAAAACGCAACGGCCGCAATCTCCATCTTTCTTTTAAGCGCATCCATAATCAGGTGTGGCGGCTGCCGTGAGCGAGCCGACCGTCCTCCGTGCGACGCGGTCGAGGATTTCTTTGACCTCTCCGCTCGTCCGGGTCCGGCAGAAGTCGTCGCAAATCTTGATTCGGGTGTTCCCGATGGTGAAGTCCTCCACGACGTTCCCGCTCTGCTTCGCCTCCAACACTTTTTACACCTCCTGTTTTCCGAACTGCTTTCTATAAATGAGCTTCAAGGTCTGAGCCTTGTTTGTTATCTCGTCGAGTACCTCGAGGTACTGCTCCATGCGCGGCTTTTCTTTCGCGTCGATGACGCCGTCGGCCGCGATGTCGATGATTCCGTCCTTGACCTCCGGCAACGACTTCATTGCCGAAATGAGCTGCAATGTGACCCGCTCAAGCTCTTCCAGCTCAATCGGTGAAATCGTCCCAATGCCGAGCGGGCAGAGGTGCGAGCAGAAATGGTTTTGCAGCTCCGGCGCGTTGTAGGTGTCCGAAAGCATCAGGACCTCCTCCGGGTGCGGGTTGATGGTTCCGAGCTCGATGTTGGCGAGCCGCGTCCGGTCGATGCCGGTCACCTCTGACGCACCCTCTCTGCTGCCTAGCCGGTCGTTCCACGATGCCGCTGCGATTCGTGCCTTGTAGAACACGTTATCTGCGGCTTTCGTTGCCATTTTAGGCATTTATTCTGTGCCTCCTTTCGGTTAAAATATTTACAAGGAAACGCCAAGTGTTTGCTTTTGGCGTCATCGCTTCGCATCAATGACGCGAAACGGGTCGCTTCGGGTTAAAAAAAAGGTCGTCGTAGGGATAGCCGAGGGCCTGCTTGATTTTCAGGCTCAGCTTGAGGGACGGATTCTTGTCTCCGCTCTCAATCTGTGCGTAGTGGCTCCGGCTCACGCCCAGTCGCTCGCTGAAAGTCTGCTGGGTATAGCCTGCGCCCTCTCGGAGCGTTTGCAGCTTTTTCCGCATTCCGCCTGTCTCCTCCTTTCTGTGTGACCCTTTTGGGGTCTTTCTGTGGTTTATTATAGTCCCTAATTGGGTCAAAGTCAAGTTTTTTTCAAAAATTTTCGCTATTTATGACGCAGTTAGCGTCATTTGTCCCCGTGAGGGGATTTTTGTGATACAATATATAAGTCTTAGGGAGGTACGTCTGTATGGATAAGTTTTCTGAACGGTTGGTCGCGCTCCGCAAGGAGAAAGATTTGACACAGGCCGAGTTTGCCCGCCTCTGTGGTAAGCAGCGCACTACGGTCTCCGGCTACGAGACCGAGGGCAAAGAGCCAGATTTCGCCCTGCTCTGCCAGATGGCGGACTATTTCGGGGTAACCACTGACTATCTGCTGGGCCGCGAGGATGAGCGCGCCCACGGTAACGAGGCATTCCGTCAGGACAATGCAAATTTCAAGCGAAGATATGATGCCCTCCCGAAAGAGCTCCGCGCCGTCGTCTCCTCGACGTTCGATTCGGTCTATGTGCTGCTCTCCCGGTGCATGAACGCGCAGAATGCAGCAGAGATGGCCCTGTATCGCGAGCTGTTCTCTGAGCTGCAAACCGGTCGCGGCGAGATAAAGAGCATCCTCGCTGATTGCGGGGGAGACCTGGCAGATGCTTTCCCGCAGATTATGGAGAAGCAGAACACGCTCAAGGCCAAAACCGCCTCTATCCTTGACAGCCTCTTGCAGGCTGACGTTGCGGCCTTAAAGGACAGCAGCAAATAACCTTTCAGCCTGCGCTCCTGCGCGGGCCTTTTTGTTTGGAGGTCATCATGGAGCAGTATCTCATATACCTGCGCAAGTCCCGTTCCGACATCGAGGCAGAGGCGCACGGCGAGGGCGAAACACTCTCCCGGCACGAGCACACTCTGCTCGAACTGGCGAAAAGGCAGCATCTCAACGTGACCGATATTTACCGTGAGGTCGTCTCTGGTGACACCATCGCTGCCCGCCCAATGATGCAACGGGTTCTCTCCGAGGTTGAGCAGGGCGTCTGGTCCGGCGTCCTCGTCATGGAGGTCGAGCGTCTGGCGCGCGGCGACACCATCGACCAAGGCATCATCGCGCAGACATTCAAGTTCTCCGGGACGAAAATAATCACCCCTATAAAAACGTATGACCCCGACAACGAGTTCGACGAGGAGTATTTCGAGTTCGGCTTGTTTATGAGCCGCCGCGAGTACAAGATTATCAACCGCCGGTTGCAGCGCGGTCGCCTCGCCTCCGCCAAAGAGGGCAAATGGCCGTCCGGTCTAGCTCCCTTTGGTTATCGTCGGGTAAAGCTCAAAAACGAAAAGGGCTGCTCGCTCGAGCCCATCGAGGAGCAGGCCGCAATAGTCCGTATGATTTTCGACCTGTACACGGTCGGTTTGCAGGACGAGGATGGTTCCGCTCGCCCGCTGTCTTTGGGTTCAATCGCCACGAGGCTCAACGATATGCACATCCCATCTCCATCCGGTTCGCAATGGGCAAGAATCACCATTCGCGGAATCATCAAGAATCCGACGTACATCGGCATGGTGCGCTGGGGCAGCCGTGAGACGAAGAAGAAAGTGGTTGACGGCAAGGTCGTTTCTGTGCGCGGTCCTGCAGACCCAGAGAAAGAGTGCGTATTCAAAGGCATTCACCCTCCGCTCATTCCGAAAGAAACATTTGAGCTCGCAAACGATAAGCTCACCCGGAGTGAGAATACTTCCACGCACAAAGAAAAGGTTGTCCGGAATCCTCTGGCCGGTCTGCTCGTCTGTTCCGAGTGCGGCAGGCAGATGATGCGGATGATAAACCCTGTCCATCCAGATATGCCGGTCGTGCGCTGCCCTCGTCGCGGCTGCCCGAATTGCTCAAGTTATCTTCCGATTGTCGAGGAACGTGTAATACAGGGCCTCTCCGAGTGGATGAAAGGCTATGAGCTCGAGTGGAGCTCTGCTGCCGCGTCGTCCTCCGTGTCGTCGGTCGGCGTCCGGGAAAAAGCTCTCGCCAGCGCGGAGGCCGAGCTCCGCAAATTGCAGCAGCAGCTCGAACGCACACACGACTTCCTCGAGCAGGGCGTCTACGACACCGACACCTTTCTGTCCCGCTCCCGGATGCTCTCCGACAAAATCGCTGCCGCAAAGGATAGTGTCGCCCGCTGCTCCCGCGAGCTGACCGAGGAGAAGCTCCGGGAGACCAGTCGCCGTGACATCATCCCTAAGGTTAAGAATTTGCTCGACGTGTACCCGCTGCTCGAAACGGCCGAGGAGAAAAACGCCCTCCTGAAAGAGGTGCTTGAAAAGGTCGTCTACCAGAAGCTAAACGAGAAGCGTAAAAAAAGTCCTGATGGTTTCACCATTGAGATATACCCGCGCATCCCAAAATCCGAAAAATGAAAAGAGAGGGCCGTTTCGGTCCTCTCTTTCTTATAGTTATCCTGTTTAGCCATACTCATAGGGACTGCCCACGATGTCACCCAAGATTGCTCCTAACATGGCTGTTTCTTCCCTTACCTATGATGCCGCTTCTGGAAATCAGCTTCGATTTGTTCTTTCCACTCTGCGCCGATGGACGCGCAGCAGGGTGCTTCCCGCATCCGGGAGACTGTCTCGCTGACAACGTGGTAGTTGACCGCCACGCCCTGTGCGTCATTCTCAAACCGCACAGCCCGGTCGGACGAGATGCCGAAGCGGGCAGCTTCCTTCACGGCGTCCATGTTGGCACCGAGGAACAGGAACTCCCAGCCGTACTGCTCTTTTTCCCGCTCGATCATCCGGCGGATCTTCTCATAGCTAAACCGTTTGCTGGCGTTTTCCAGTCCGTCGGTGGTAATGACAAAGATGACCTTTTCGGCACGCTCGTCCTCCGGCAGATGGCGCTGGATATTCACCATCTTTTCCATGCCATAACCAATGGCATCCAGCAGGGCCGTGCAGCCACGGACGTAATAGTCCTTTTCGGTCAGCGGCGCAACAGCCTTCAGCGGAAAACGGTCGTGCAGCAGCTGCACCTCATGGTCGAACAGGATGGTGGTCACGTTGGCCTCGCCCTCCTGCTCCTTCTGCCGGGTCAGCATAGCATTGAACCCGCCGATGGTATCCTGCTCCAGCCCGCCCATGGAACCGCTGCGGTCCAGAATGAAAACAAGCTCGGTAAGATTTTTCTTCATAATAAATGCCCTCCGTTTTGTGGTGTATCGCTTTCGTTGGCAAAAGGATACCACAAACCGGAGGGCAAAAGGTCAACGGGCAGGCGACAAATCACGCAC
>OGMF01000233.1_pt1 | contig 66845 bp, 33 predicted proteins | sample 1572921 | NCBI WGS metagenome assembly OGMF01 (sample SAMEA2581919, study PRJEB24529) | metagenome | biome: Human gut stool | place: China | collected 2011 | reverse complement strand
TTATCCCATAAAATTCTTATTTTATGCGTTTTTCATTTGACAGCGATTTTTGCACCGTACTTGATAAAACCGCTTACACCTCAATATGACTGATTTTGTATGCGTTAAGTCCGATAATGACCCAATGGTGAGGGAGTGTCTGAAACATCGTTTACTGACAAAACCTCTCACCGTAAAGCTACTCGATATTTCAAGGAACTATTGGCTGAATCACGGTATTTCTGATTGGGGGATTGTTATTGATGAATAAGAACGATATTTTTGAAAATAAGGACAGCATTATTCGTGTGCTGAATACCAAGGACAATAAAGCTTTAATAATCGATTGCCTGAAAAGAACCGTTCCGAAATGGACAGATATTGACAGTCTTTCAAACTATAAGCAGATAAAAGAGGAAATTCTGTATCAAAGGGCAAACCTCTCCACTGTTTCAATTGACGGTTTCTGAAAGAAAAATATTTTTCTTACCTTAAACGGAGCCTCAAATTTTTTTCTTGCTTTATTGAAATTATATATGGATCACGAATTGGAAATACTTTTATTCAAGCCGGTAATTTCAATATCCAACTTTTATAAGTCAAACGAGCAGCAGATTGACAATAATAAAATAACCCTCGCTAAAAATTTTATCGAACGGCGAATTACCACAAAGCTTACGGTTGACGAACTCAGCAAATATGTCAACCTGAACAGGTCATATTTAACAAGACAGTTCAAACATTTCTTTGGTTTATCGCCGAATGAATACATACTGATTGCTAAAATAGAATACGCTTTTTCAAAAATAAGCATAGGCTGCGGCAAATCGCGAAGATAAAGCTTCATGAATTTCCGTTGTCATATTCTATCATTTTTATTTTTATTGAAACTTCGGTTCCCTGTCCGACTACGGAATTTATAAATAATCCGTAGCCCTCTTCTTCTTTACAGAAATATTTAATCCGGTTACAGACATTATAAATCCCGTAGCCGCCCTGCAAATATTTATTTGTATGCAGTGTATCCGTGAAAATTTTCTCCAGTGTTTCTTTATCAATACCGATGCCGTTATCTGACACTAAAATTGAAATATCCTCCTCTTCCCTCTTAACTCTGACGCTTATTGTCAGCTTCTGCTCATCATCATCCTTGTTCAGCCCGTGAAGCAAAGCGTTCTCAACAATTGGCTGCAAAATAAGCTTCGGAAAAGCATAATCGAGCAGGGTGTCATCGACATCATATATAACGGTAAATCTGTCTTCGTATCTCTTTTTTTGTATTTTCAGGTACGCTTTTATCAAATCGAGCTCTTCTCTGAGATGAATTGTATCGCGTCCCTTGCTCAGGCTGATTCTGAAATAGCCTGCCAATGCCGATATAACCTCATTTATCTCGGGCACTCCGTAATCAAGCGCCATCCAATTCAGAGTGTCCAGCGTGTTATAAATAAAATGGGGATTAATCTGCTCCTGGAGAGCCTTCAGCATGGCATTTCGTTCGTTTATCTTAAGCACATAGGCATCCTCAATTTTACATTTCAATTCCTTTACCAGTGCATTAACCTTGTACTCGAGAATGTCAAAGTCATATATGCTGCCGCCCGCTTCAGGGTTTTCGTCAATATTTTCAATATTTAAAACGCCCTCACTGTCTATAAGCTTGTGTATTTTTTGAATATATCCAACCGTGCGGTTCATGAAAATATACATCAGCAAAAACGCCAGCAGCGCAACGGAGATGCACAGAACCGATGTAATCGTTGTAGACATTGTTGTTAAATTGCCGAAGGTCATCAATTCATTCTTTTTTACGGAGGTAATAAGCCTCCAATCGGTATTTCTGATTTTCACAAACAAAACCGACTGTTTTTTTCCGAATACTTTGCCGCTGCTGCCGCGGGGAAAGCTCATGCCTTTAACGGAAGCAAGCTCCGTGCCGAGCCTGCTTCTGTCATCACAGGCGATGATTTTGCCGTCTTTATCGATAACAAAAGTATTTTTTATCCACTTATTCGACTCAAGCGCAAAGCTGAAAAAGTCGGCAAGAGGAATACTTATTTCCAAGGCTCCGATGCAGTCAAGATCTTTTGTTATGCTTTTAAGTATGCACACACCCTTTACAACATTTCTGCCGTTTATAAGCTCACTGTCCATATACCAATATGTTTTTCCCTGTCTTTTCAAAGCATTCCGAAACCACTGCTCATCCCTGACTTTATCCATATTAAAAAACGTGTAATTCTGATTTGCATACAGTTTAACCGGATTCACATAAAGGCGCACAGACGATAATCCGTGATTATACTGAGCAGTATTTAAAGTATTAAAAAGCTTTCTTTCATCCGAAATGTCCTGCTTCAGAGAAAGGCGCTGCTCTTCGGATAAAACACTCTGGATATCCTCATTAACGCAAAGAATGTTCATAACGCGCTCATAGATATTCATTTTGAAGTCAACACTGTTGTTCATTTGCTTAAGCGTCAGCATAATATCATCATTTGCCTTATCGTATACGCTGCGGTAAATAGCCGCGTTCAGATAAGCAACCGCAACAAAGCACGGTACAACAATAACAATTATGTAAATCAGCACAGTTTTATTTTTGTAAGAAACCCTCATGTTCAATTCCCGCCATCAAAATTTTTATCTATCTCTTTAAATGATTTTCCGTAATACTTTTTTATAAGCTTATTGAAGTAATTGGGATCGCTGTACCCTACCATTTCGCTGATTTCGTACAGCTTGCGGCGGCGGCTTTTCATCAGCTCCATTGCCTTTTTCATCCGAACATCCGTTATATAACCGTTAATCGTTATTCCTGTTATTTTTTTAAACAGTCCGCAGGCGTAGGTCGGTGCGATAAAAACAGAGGCGGCAATATCATTTATTGTGAGCTTTTCGCTGTAATGAATGTCAATATAATCCTTAATACCGCTGACAATATGCATCTCGCTGTTATCAAATTTCAGACACAGGTTAAAATACTGCTCCCGAAAACACGAAAAGCCGTCAATTATTTCGCCGAAATTAATATCCGCATCGATTTCAAGCATATTTTCAACAAGCTCTGCCCAATCGCGCAGCTCTTGCTCTCCGGCAAGCTCCTGATTTTCCTTGAATCCAAGCACGCCTATAAGCACATCGTTATCCTGTGCGTTAATAACATAACCGGAATACTCTCTTTTTATAAGCTCCGTCATTATGTTCTGAACCGCAAACCGAAGCGCCTTTACCTCATCCTCTCTGACATATTTATCGAAAAAATTTTTCAACCTCAGAACAACAAGCATATATTTTGTGCAACCGCCAATTTTAAGATAATGCAATTCCTTTCGGTTATTCTGCACCGCGCCGGGAGCCTCTGCCAGCAGCTTTTTTATAATAAGCGTTCTGGTAACATTCTGCTCAATTTCATGCTGCTCCTCAGCACATTTTTCCGTTTTAATCTGATTTGTGATTCTTTCCACAACATCGCTTAAATCGCTGAAATTAACGGGCTTCAGAATATAATCAACGGCATTAAGCTTGAACGCGGAACGAATATATGAAATATTATCATACCCGCTTATAAAAATTATTTTCGATTTATAGCCGCGTTCATACAGGCAATTTGCAAACGTTATGCCGTCCATTTTCGGCATTTTCACATCACAAAGTATAAGATCAGGCTCAAATTTTTCAATAAAGCTCAATGCAGCTTTCCCGTCCTCAGCCTGCGCCACGACTTTAGCATCGTATTTTTCCCAGCTGAAGTGCTTTATAAGACCCTCTCGGGTTCTTTTCTCATCATCTACTATCATAACACTAATCATACAGAGCCTCCGTTTGCTTAAAACGCAAACAATTATTTATATAATATTTTATCATAGGCAAAATTCATTGTCAAGCCGCCGAGCCTTGCAGGGGTTATCCAGCAAGGCTCGGAACGTTTAATATCATACGGCAGCATTCAGCCCTTGTGACATTTTTCTTCGGTTTAAATTCACCGTTCGGAAATCCTTCTATGAAAGAATTTTTTGCCGCCTTATTCACCGATTCGGAGAAGTTTTCTCCGATATCGTTCTTGTCGGCGAAATTAAGGTTTCCCGTTTCAAGAGCCTTTCCCGTTTTCAGTTCAGCTGCACGCACCAGCATGTGTGCCGCTTCTTCACGCGTGAGACAGTCATTTGCACGGCTTAACCCTCCGATTTTAATTCCGTCAAGCAATCCGAGCTTATCGGCAGCGTTAATATATGGCGCATACCAATCGTCATTTAAAACATCATCAAATGAATTGCCTTGACTGCCGGTATCAGGTTTTAAAACACAGCACAGCATTTTTGCAAGTTCACCCACCGTGACGAATCCTTCGGGTTCAAAATATCCCTGAGTTCTTCCGTTGACTATACTTTTATCGGTAAGTGCATTTATATCGTTATTCGCCCAATGATTAACCGTATCAAAATACTTATAACCGCAATCTGCTTCAAATATTAACGGTGTCAAAAGCTTAACCGTAAATTTATTTTCGTATTCCGTGCCGCTCCTGAGCTCCTTTAATCCCGTTACGGGTTTTCCGTTCACCTCAATAACAGCCTCAATCGGAGCTTCGGAATCATAATCATAGCTGCAAACATTTACAAGCAACTTATTGTTATAGAATGTGCTTTGCCAGGTAACGTCTCTCAGCGGTTCACCGGTTTTTGCATTTTTTACAACAACCGTATTCATCCCTTTATCCGACAAAATTGCTGCAAAGCGCTGCTTCAGTTCCTCTCTGCCGGGTGATGTCATTTCATAGCTGCCGTGCGTTATCGGAATAACAATTGCATGTTCCTTAATATATTTAAGCGTTTCCGCGTCGGACGCAGCTCCGTACTCATTCCTGCAAAGACTTTCCTCGCCGAGAATCACAACCGTTCCGCCGCGCTCAGTGAGCGCCTTTATTTGCCGCAGCGTTTCATCCGGAACATTTGTGGAATAGGGCACTATCAGAAAGTTATGATTCTCTAATTTTTGCGGCTGAGAATCAACTATAAAATCCACTTTCTTACCGTTGAAAATTGTTGCCTCATATGCCTTAAACATAACTCCCATTGCCGCGTTTTCATATGCCCTCGAATTAACTGAATACAGCATTGCGACATCCGCTTTTTGCTTTTGAAGCGCCGTAACTTCGTACGACAGACGATTAAGGTCATAATTCGTTTTGCCTATTCTTGCAACCAAGTCCGGGCGGTTGAGAATCTGTGTGCCGAAAATATGCTTTGACGGATCAACGCCCTCCGCTCTGTCCCATATCCACATTGCGGTTGCACCCATTCCGTTTACCGCGCCCTGCCAGAGGTTTGCATCGGCGTTATCGGATATCGCCGTGTTTATGTTCATGTCATTATCAAAAAGCACGTGATTTTCGCTGTTGATAACCGGTGCGGATTTGATTGATGTCTGAAGATTATAGAACATCATTGTTTTCGTAATATCACGGTTCTCGATTTTGTTCCCGGCATCGTTTCCGTTCAGGTCGGACCACTCGGCATATTTTTCGGGGCTTGTACCATCGGTCATAAACGAGCGGTAGACAGCGTCGGACGGGAACAGATTGGCGCACATTTTTGCATGAACCAAAACGTTCGGCGCTTCCTCCTTGATAATCCCGGCTATCCATTTGTGAAAGCCCGACAAAACATCTTCGTTAAAATCACGCCAGTCATTGAACACGACAAGTCCGCCTATACTTTCATCAGGCGTGCTCGACGTCGGCAGAATTACCTCCTCAAAGCTTTTGTAGCTTGTGTGATAAACGTTATTCAAATCGGAAATATCTCCGTATTTGTTCCTCACATATTCCGTCCAATAGGGCATCACGCTGCTGCTTTTCCAACTGTAGTACTTGGTTTCGTTCGTCATGCAGATGCTGTTCACAGACTTATATTTTTTCGCAAGCCTTGCAATGGTTCTTATGTGATACTCATACCCCTTTAATACTTTATAATCGTCAGGATTTAAAATGTCATAATTCAAACTCCATGTTAATCCCTTTATATCTACGTTTTTGTAATACTTATATGTAAGAAGCTGATTGATTGAATACAGATTCAGCCCCAAATCCACGCGGACATTATTTTTTTCGGCGCGTTCAAGCATGTCTTCAAGATATTTCAACACCCTGCCGTCATACATATATCCGTCCTTCGCGTTCTCCGGCGCGCCGCGCTCAAAGCTCCCGTTTTCCAGGAGATTAACATCGCTGCCTTTTTCTCTCACATATATATCATCAATATTTATTCCGCTCGTTTCTCCCTCGCATTGGATAACAAGCCGAATCCGCGGAAAATCCTCCTTTGCGTGGTAAGATACCGCATCGGGAAACACGGAATAGAGATTTGAACAGTATTTGAAATCATCCTTTCCTACAGTGTATGTTCCCTTATATTCTTTCCAGTCATAAGTTCCGTCCATACTTATCCGCGAAACCTTTTTTGCGGGACCGAAGCCAAACCATGTGGATTTAACGCCCTGCCCTTTTGCCTTTAAGCCGAATTCGTATGTAACGCCGGGCTTTGCCTCTATTTCCTGGAAAAAGCATAATAAGTCATTTACCTTATACGGACCTCTGCGCACCATTTTAAGGCTTGTTTTTCCGGATGCTGCTGTGCTGCTGTCCAGCATTATATCTCCGTCAACATCGAACTGCGTTCTCTGAAACCATCCCTTTGCTGCCGAAGCTTCGACCAAAAGATTGCTTATAACGGAATCCGTCTGGATAAATGACGCGCCGAAATCCGGCATTTTTTCAACCTCGTCTTTCACCTGATCCCAGTGCCCGTATCCGTATAAAAATACAGGTCTTTTTTCAATAACCCCGTTTGCGTCGGTCGTTGCTATTATGCTTTGCCCATCTATCGTCACATCGCCCGTAACAAACTTCGGAACCTTCGGCGGCTGCTTTTCGTTATTCAGATACTTTCTCAGGTTATCTGCTGCCTCATTGTAAAGCCTGCTAAGCTCCTCATGATAGTAATTTATATTTACAAAGCAGTCCAGCTCAAGCTCATCCTCCATATAGCCGGTAAACCTGTCGATTACATTACGGTAAAGCTTTTCGTAATCCGTTGAAAGGCGGTGCTTTTCACATTCCGCTATAAGCCCGTCAAGCTCCGTCGTCTGCTTTTTGTGCTGCTCTATCATTTCCGCTGTGATTTCTCTGTTCGGCAAAATATTAATTTCAGCGCCGATTTCCTGCACCGTGCTGCCGTCATTTATTTTATAAACAACAGGCATAATTCCGACTTTATCGCACTTTACGGCGTTATCGATTTTAACTGCCTGTCCGCTTTTCAGCTCAAGACTGTTGGATTTCGGACCTTCAACGGTAAAAGATTTGTCAGCTCCGTTGTTTACAATATACAGTGAGTACAGTATTTCACTGCCGCAGATTTCCTGAGCGCTCCCCTGAAGAAACGCAACATATTCACTTCCTTTTTTCACCGTGTGAATTGTAGGAAAATCTTTGTTTGTTTTTTCATTGAAAATACCGGGTGCAAGCTCAAGCCCGTATGCTCTGCCGCCGCCGTCATTATTGTTTATAACGGCGCAGAACAGAAATTCATCAGGGCATTTATCAAATTTAAGCGACCACGGAATCGCAATTTCATAAATTGTTGTGCTTCCCGAGCGGCTGCCGCAAAACTTTATGCCGCTGTCCGAAGAACCGTGAACCGATGAACCCTCTTTTTCATTGTACATGAATCCCAGCTCTGTTCCGTAATTGTCCTTTTTGGTTCCGATTGCAATTTGCAGAGAATCCCCCTGCCAGTAATTTTCAAGCACCGTAAAATGGGTTTTGTCATTGACCGCGCAGGAAAAATAGAAATATTCGTCATCATAGCAATACTTCATTTCGGCGGTTATTTCCGCCGTAACACCGTTCATTAAAATCTGATACTGGTTTTCGCTTTTAGGTTCATGAAATGAAGTCAGTCCGTCCCATTCCGAAAGGTTACCGTCGATATTAATTCCGTCTTTTCGGTATATCGGTATATGCGAATCAAATTCGTCGGGATCAATATAAGAGACGCTGTCGGCCGGCAATTCGTCGGCTTCGGAATTAATTTCGGCATTTCCGATAATTCTGCTTCCGTCGGTTATTGTTTCAAAATCGCCGTTTGAAATTAAGTTATCCCCCGTCTTTCCGTCAGCACCGTATTCGTATATTTCTATATCATCCACCCAAAGCGCGCCCGTAACATCGTCAATCACAAAAAAGAAGTTAATTTCCGGCGTTGAAAGTTCATGAGTATATGTAAATTCAAACGGCGTCCAGTCATAGCTGCCTGAAAGCGGCAAAAGCGACTTTCTGCATACGCTTCCCAAGGCAACATTTATCATCGAGCCGTTCCTGACCTTTGCAAAAAACTTAATTTTGTAAGTTTTGCCCGGTGTCAGTTTCAGCGCATAATTCGCCCTTATATAATGATTATATGCATACGGAGTGTTATTTACAAGCTTCATTGAAGCTTTTCCGCCGTGTGCAACCGTTGTATCGACATAAGCGCCGCCGTCCGCGTCATTGTACATGGTTTTCCAGCCGGGCACCTCGGTCTCAACTGTTTTTTGTTCGGCGTATACAGGTATAAAATTCGCTGCCATCACGCAGACAATAAAAATGCATAATATCAGTTTTAAATTTTGTTTCATTTTGCTTTCAACCCTTCCCGGCAGCACAATCCTTGCCGATAATAACCGCTGAACTTATTTCGGAATCTCTTTCATATCATAAGGATTCATTTCCTGCAAAGAGTTCCACAGAAACAGCCTTATGCTGCAATCATCGGCTGCGTCACAGGGAACCGACAGTCTGAAAGTTTTCTTATTATTGTTTCCCGTGCCGACAAATCCCGATGTTCCTGTAATATATTTCGCTGTTTCTCCGCTGTATTCCGCCAAAATCAAATGCAGCGGCATAAATTGTTCTGTATTATTTTTTACCGTTGCCGCAACATTCATGCCGCACGATTCTTCCGCGCCTGTATCTTCAAATACAACATCGGATATTTCGAGAGGTTCGATTTCTTCTTCGGAGGGCATGGATTCAATATTGTATCTGTTCACAGTTTTAAATACATAAACACATTCTTCTCCGTTTTCGTACGCCGGTAATGTGACCGATCTGTACATGTCGCGGAGTATGCTCCTTAAACGGAGGTTTCCGTCTTTCTTTTTTATGTATATATTAATTGAATCAACATCGGACGGCAAGGCGTCCCATGATGCCGAAAGCTTATCTCCCTCTTTGTTTATCACAACATTGCTAAGCTCCGGCGGAGCTTCCCGAACACTGTTGAACCATCCGTTAGCCAGCAGCAGCTGTGAGCCGGCGCTTCCGTTATCGCTGATTTTCCGAATGTCAACCGCGTCTATCCAGAAATCCTTTATCGGTCCTGAGGTCACCGTGAAGCATGGGTTTTCGCTCTTTGTAAGCGTAACTCTTTTTGTAACGCTTGTCCAGTCACTGCCTGTTTCATCGGTTTCGGCTGCCACTTGTATAAATTCGCCGGTTTCACTGTCGGGCAGATTCAGATATATGCTGCCCGGTGTTGCTTTAACGGATTTTTTCCTGAATGTAACTTCATATTCTCCTGCCTCGAGCACCGTGTCCGATTTAATTGCAACCTTGTCATCTTCGTCATCGGACAATAAATTTGACGCAATATGCATGGAATAGCCGAGATCATATTTTTCATTTGCGTCGGCTGTTATTTTGACCGGAACATCACGGTGAGAATGATCGCTGAACACAAGCGACCAATCGGTAAAAGGCGATTCAATCAGCTTTGTGCTGTCCCAGCGCTTCGTATAGCCCGTGAGATTAAGCGCGATATCCTCGTGATTATCAAATGAAAAAACAAGTCTGAACCTTTTAAGGGTATAATCGGTCAGATTCTCAACCGTATATCTGCAAACGGAATCCGCATCCGTGCAAAAATCGTCCTTTATCAGATTGCCCGTATCGCCCTCATAAAGCGCGACCTTTGAAATTGAATCAACGGCAGGGTTTCGCCATGATATGCAGATTGCATTTTTCCCTGAGGTTGCAAGAACATTTGAAGGCTCAAAGCTTAAATCATCGGTTTCGGCAGGAACAGACAGTAAAATCGGTTTCAGCAATCCTGCCTTAAACCCATCGTTTAAAACACTGCCGTCACGCAATTCCGTGAAGCTTTCCGCCTTTTTTCCGTTTATGTAAACGCTGAGCGGCCGTGTTTCCGCATTATCATAATCATAGCTGCAAATATTTATCAAAAGGTTTCCGTTATATAAAGCGCTCTGCCAGCAAAGCTTATCGGGGGGCTCATTCGTATCGGAATATTTTATGACCACGCTTCTCTTCCCTGCGGACTCAAGCTCAGTCAAAAGAGCATCCCCAAGCTCCCCTTCCGAAGGACTGCTCATTGTATAATTACTTACGCTTATCGGAATTACAACCGAATTGCCGATAATCTTGTTTATTTTGTCACGGTCATTCAAAACATTTTTTTCATTTCTTTTAAGAGAATCCTCACCGATAACAACAATCCTTCCGCCCCTGTCAACAACTCTGCACAAGCCGTCAATTGTTTCTTCAGGAATGTTTGTTGTGTTCGGCACAATAACAAAATCATAATTATCCAGCGTTTTGGGGCTGCTGTCCGTCACAAATCCAACCTTCATACCGCTGAAAATAAGCTGCTCATATGTCTTATATAAAATATTCATATACGGTTTTGAGTAACTTCTCGTGTGATCCGAATACAAAAGCGCAACCTGTGCCTTTTCATCGCCGAGCGCCTTTATTTCATAAGACATTCTGTTAACATCGTAAATTGTTTTTCCGATCCGCGCAACAACATCGGGTCTGTTCAGGATAAGCGAGCCGTACACATTTTCCTTCGGAAGCTTATTCTGCGCTCTGTCCCACATCCACACTGCTGTTGCTCCCAATCCGTTTACGGCGCCCTGCCAAAGATTTGCATCGGCATTATCGGCATACAACGGGTTTTGACTCATATCATTATCCGCAATAATATGATTCTCACTGTTGATTACCGGGGCGTTTTTAATCGATGTTTGCAGATTGTAGAACATCATTGTTTTAACTATGTCGCGGTTTTCAATTTTGTTACCTGCATCGTTACCGTTTAAATCCGAAAATGAAGCAAATTTCTCGGGGTTTGCACCAAACGTTAAATAATTTCTTTTGTCCTGATCGGACGGAAACATATTTGCACACAGTTTGGTATGAACAAACACATCCGGCGCTTCCTCTTTGATTATATCGGCAAGCCATGCATGAAACTGCGTGAACACGTCGTCGTTAAACTGCCTCCAGTCTTCAAAGAGCATTTGTCCGCCGACAGCTGCATCAGGCAATGTTGACTGCGGCATCTGAACGCTTGCAAAGCCGGTATATGAAGTACTGTAGACATTGTTCAGCGCATCAATGCTGCCATATTTTTCTTTCAAATAATCTTCAAAAAAAGCTTTTGCGGCAGCGCTCTTGTTGCTGTAATAATTCGCTTCATTCGTAAGGCAAATACTGTTTAAGCTTTTATAACCTTTAATTTTTTTAACAAGGTTCCGCACATAATATTCATATGCTTTAAGAATTTTTCCGTCTCCGGGATTTAAAATATCATATCCGAGACTCCACGTTATGCCCGATGTGGGCACTTGCTTTTTATACGAATACAAAATCATATCGTTCAGCTGATGGAGTGATAAATTTACATCAACCCTAACATTTGCTTTTTCAGCTCTTTCCAAGGCTGAAAGTGTAAGCGAAAGGACCTTTTCGTTAAACATAAAGCCGTCTTGAGCTTCCTGCGGCGCTCCGCCCTCGAAATCTCCGTTTTCAAGCAGGTTCACGTCTGTTCCGCTCTCTCTGACATAACAATTATCAATGTTTACCGACCTTGTATCGCCCTCTGCGTACACGCAAAATCGCAGCCATGCGCCTTTGTCCGAGGTGTGATAGCAGTCAGCATTCGGGTAAAGCGCCAGATAATTTGTGTTTTTCAGATTTTCGTCTTCTCCGGTTGTGTAAGAGCTTTTGTACTCTTTCCAGCCATATGTTCCGTTTATCTGTACCCTTGAAATATCCTTTGTCGGTCCGAAGCCGAACCAGCACCCCTCAGCCTTGTCCGCTTTTGCTTTTAAGCCGAATTCATACCTCGTGTTCGGCTTAACATAAACATCCTGGTAAATGCAAATATAATTATTTTGCACATATTCACCGCTTTTTGTTATTTTAAGGGAAGCGGTACCGCCATAAAAAACGGCATTGTCAATTTCCGCCGCGCCCTCCGTGTCAAACATTTTTCTGTACATCCAGCCCTTCACGGGTGACGCTTCAACAAGAAGCTGATTCAAATTGGTTTCTATCTGCGCAAAATTTGCTCCAAAATTTGGAATATCGGCAATTTCATCTCTGACATGATCCCAGTGACCGTATCCGTAAAGAAAAACAGGGCGTTTTTCCGTTTTGCCGCCGCAAACGGCGTCTGCCGCAAAATTCTGCCCGGACAGCGAAACGTCACCCGTTTTATATTTCGGAACATCGAACGGAGCCTTGGTTTTATTTCTGTAATCCGATATGTTTTTCATGCATAGGTTATACAGCTTGTCAAGCTCAGCGTCATAATAGGCAAGATTTTCAGCGCTGCCGAGCCCGGCTTCCTCTTTCATATAACCGAGAAACCGTTCGATTACGTTCCTGTACATAGTTTCATAATCGGTTGATATGCCGTTTCGGTCGCAGCTCGCAAGACTTTCATTTAAGGCGGAAAGCTGCTGCAATTGTTTCTCAATCAGTGCGTCTGCATTTGAAATGCCGTCCTGAGCGGCGCATATATCAGCCGCGCCGAAAAGTATTGATATAATCAGAATAAAATGTATAACCCGTTTCAAGCAACCGCCTCCCATTTATTTGTTCAGAGTTTTCGACGGAATCTGTATCAGCATACTGTCCGGGCTGTCCCACAGGAAAGCTTTAACGGTGTAATCGCCTTCACTGACATCGGCAACCGTCAGCTCTGCGCTCAGTTCACGGGAGCTTTGCGGTTTAACCGTAACCGAAACAGCCTTTGAAGCTGTCATTAATTTATCATCATAAAGAGCCAGAATCAGCATGGATGACAATTCCCTGCTGTCATTATTTTTGACGGTAACCTTTGCTGTGATGTTTCCCGATAAAACCGATGTAATTTCTCTGCCGTTTTCATAAAATCTAAAGTTTGTTATTTTCAGCAAATCCTCCTTGGGCATTGCCGTCACCTCAACCCCATCGGATTCAAGACCTGCCGCATTAACCGCTTTAATTACAAATGTGTGCTTAACGCCGTTTGCCAGATTTTCAAGCTTTATGCATTCGCCCTGTCTAACAATTCCCATAAGCTCCAAGCTGCTCTTGCCGTTCTTTTTATAAACTCTGACAGACTCGGTAAACGGCTTTTCGGACCATGAAATATCAACGGTTGAGTCCGATGCCGAAGCCTTGCAGTCCGCGACGTCCTGCGGCGGATACTCATCGGAAATCTCTTCAAAACCGCCGTTTATAATAAGATTGCCTCCGATTTCGTTTCCGTCATTATCAAGCTCATAAACGGTTATATCATCTATCCAGAAATCCTTAACTGCTTTCGGAATTACAAAGAATATTGCAAAGCCTCCGCTGAGCGCCGATGTTGCGGTTATATCCTTTGTAACCTTTGTCCATTCGGGATAGTCGTTTCCCCATGTGAGCTGGATTCTGTTTTCCCACAGGGAATCGTTTCTGAAATACAATTTATCCGATGTTGTTTTCCGCCCTTTCTTATACATTGTTACCCTGTATTTCTTACCCGAAACCAAAGCCGAGCTGCCTTTTCCGACAATCTTTATTCCGAGATTGTCATCCGAGGAAATATGGTTTGACGTTATATGCATCGAATAATTTCCGCTGTATTTTTCAGCGCCGTCTGCCGATATACTGACGGGAACATGCCCGTACGCAGAGCTGTAATAATTGACAGACCAATTTACAAACGGTGATTTTCTCAGCGCCGCGTCAGCCTTTCCGTCCAGTGGCAGACTTATCGGACTGTGGTTTGAAAACTCAAATTCAAGTCTGTATTTTCTTATTTCTCCCGTCTTAACATCCGTAAACGTTTTGCTGCACACCTCATCGGAAGATGTGCCGAAATCATCTGCAATCAAGGTGTTTTCCGCGTTATCGTACAGGGAAACCTTCGTCAGCGTGTCCGCGGCGGGGTTTCTCCACGAAACGCAGATTGCACCGCCGTCACCCGACACAATCACATTTGACGGAATAAATTCCGAATCCGATTCTTCCTCTCCGCCGCCGGGTTCTTCTCCGCCTGTTTTCATCGGAATGACTGAAATACCCATACCTGTGCCTTCAATATTAAATCTGTTTACGGGTTTTACCTCATAAAAATACTCCCTGCCGTTTTCAAGCCCCGGCATAACAAACGAGCTGCCGGTTCCGTCGGCAACAGCTCTAAGTGTAAGAGCATCGCCGTTTTTTTCATAAATGTTTATTTTGTCAATTGTTTCGTTTGTGTGCCACGACAGCTCGGCACATTCGTTTTTGCCCTCTGCCGTCACATATTCAAATTCACCGGGAGCGGTTCTGAGGCTTTCAAAATCTCCGTTAAGCATAAGATTATCACCGATTTCGTTCCCCGCGGCATCAAGCTCGTAAATTGTTATATCGTCAAGCCAGAAATCCTGTATAACTCCGGGGTTCACCACAAAAACCGCGAAACCGTTGCTCAGCGTCTTAGACGGCGAAAGCACCTGTGAAACCTTTGTCCACTCTGTATAATCGTTTCCCCATGTCAGCTGAATCCTTTTGTTCCATTCCGCATCATACTGAAAATAAATTGTGTCATTTTCGGCCTTCCTCGATTTTTTGTACATTGTGATACGGTATTTTTTTGACGTGTCCCAGTTTTCTTTTCCGGCGCCGATAATTTTCATCCATTCATTTGGCGTATTTTGGGAAGATTTGTTTGACACTATATGCATTGAATAATTTCCGCTGTGAGTCTGCGAGCTGTCGGCAAAAATCTTCGTCGGAATATATCTGTACGATGAATCGTAATATGCAAGCGACCAGTTCTCAAACGGAGTATCGTTTAAATTCGCGTCATCCGATGCTTTTGCCCTTATTTCGGCAGCAACCGATGTTTTCTCATGATCCGAAAATTCAAACTCAAGCCTGCACTTCTTTATTTCGCTTGCACTTAAGCCGGAGAAAATTTTTCTGCAAGCCTCTCCACTTAATGTGGTGAAGCTGCTGTCAATCAGCTTATTTGTCCGCGAATCATACAAAGATACGCCGGTTATTGTGTCGGCTTCGGGATTGCGCCACGATATGCAGCCCGAGGTTTTTCCTTCGGATATAATAACATCGGTAGGTTCATATTCAGCGGAATCCTCCGCAAGTGCAAATTGAGGCGGCGCAAGCAGCAGCATGAATGAAGCGATAATCATGCATGTCAACAGCCTGCTTAATATGTTTTTATCATGGTACATAGCTTTTTATAGCTCCTCCTGAAATTTTGGGCTGCAATTTTTTAAGCCGTTAACTTATTTTGTAATTATAATATCCGATACAGCTTATTTACTTAATTCGTGTGCCGGAGCACACGGAGAAAGCTTTGCCGGAGCATTTTCCCAAAGGAACGCTTTCACGCTGTACGAATTTTCTCCGGATTCCGGAACATTTAAGGTTACAAACATCTCCCGGTATCCGCTTCCGTCCACTGGCTGAACATCCCTCGCAATTTGTTTAAGCGCACCGTTTTCATAAAGCGCAAACATCAGCGCAGCCGATTTCTTGTCCTCTGCGGAATTTCTTGCAGTTATTTTAACCGTTATATTCCCCGGAGTAAGCTTATAAATTCTTTTATCACCGATGTAATATGCAAACGGCGTTGGTTCAACCGTTACTTCCGTTCCCTCGGATTCCATTTTATACTGATTTACTGTTTTGAACACAAAGGTGTACTTCTTTCCGTTCTTAAGCTCCGGCAATACCACGGTTGTGCGCTCATCGCGGATGATTGCTCTGAGGCTGAGACTTCCGTCGCTGTTCTTCTCATAAATGTTTATATGATCCGCCGCAGGTTTGTCATACGACGCTGTGCAGTCACCGTTCCCGGGTTTTACGGAAAGGTTTTCAAGATTATTCGGCGCCGCCGGTTTAAGCCGGTCAAATGAACCGCTCGGAATAAGGTTTCCCCCCGTTATATTTCCGCTTTCATCCTTTTTATATATTTCAAGATCATCTATCCAGAAATCGCCCATCACGCCCTTGCCTATTTCAAAGAATATGCCTCCGGTATATGCCTTAGTTACTTCCGCGTCATAAGAAACGCTGTTGTTTTCCCCCGCATCGCCGGCATATGAAATTGTTTTATGGCAATTGCCGTCCCCCTCGGAGCCGAGCATGAGCTTTATCGCGCCCTCGGTTTTGATATCGCTCCATCTTTTCCTGTATTTAACTGTGTATTTCCCGGCTTCAAGCTTAACCGAAGATCTTATTTTTACAACCGCGCTTGCATCACTGTTGTTTGAGGATATATGAAGAGAATATCCATTTCCGTTATCAAAGCTTTTGTCGGCGGTCAGCTCAAAGGGAATTGCTCTGTCACCGCTTGCACCGTATTCAAGTGCCCAGCCGTCAAACGGAGCATCCGTCTTATGCGCGGAATTTGAATCCTGCCAGTTATATGCATATCCCTCTAAAAGAATGCTTACAGCTTCGTGATCGGAAAATTCAAACACAAGCCGGCAATATTTCTTTCCCCAATCCGCAACCGTTATTTTCTGCGAACACACAGCACCCCCGGCAGTGCTGAAGCTGTCGGAAATCAGTTCGCCGGTATTATTCTCATAAAGTGAAACCTTTGTAATTGTGTCGGCAACGGGATTTTTCCATGACATGCAAACTGTTGTGCTGCCGCCCGCCACGATAACATTCTTCGGTTCATATAACGAATTTTCCGCTCCGAATGAAAGCGTTGCCATAGCGGCTGCAATCATAAGCGAAGCCGCCAGAAAACAAATTACCGTTTTGTTTAACAAACTTTTTTTAATCATTATCCTTACTCCTTACATAATTAAATTTTATTTTATCAGGAATATGTGCGACAAAACCCCGTATGACATACGCATCACGGCATAATCGTCCTTTGATATATCCTCCGCGCTTCCCCTTTGAACAGTGCCGTCGTTCTCTTTATAAATGTAAATATACGGTTTTGAGGCAAACTTGAACACCTTTTTTGACGGAAGCGAAAGCCTGACAAGCTTTCTTGCAAGGTCAGTATCTTCAACAATGCCCTTTAAAACAACCTGCCTTGAATCAAGCACGGACGAATCGGCATATTTCCGTTCCGCTCCGGGTGAAAACAGAAGCTCGCACTTATCGGCATAACCGTTATGGTCTATATGCACTTTTACAATGTCGCCGCGCTTCAGACCGCTGAACAGATTATCCTTTGCAATCACTCTGTAATTGTCGAAATCATCAACACAGCCGTACAGCGCCGTACATTCATTCCCGTCACTGTCATACATACCCTTGATTTTGTCAATCATTAATATCTGCCCGTACTTATCATACTCGTTGTTGACAGTGTTTTCGTTATCTCTTACCACTATCCTGCCGCAGTGATTAAACTCATCAACATCGTATGCAGTATATGTGTAATAAAACGATCCCTTCAGGTATGAAAGCGACGTCACATAATAATCGTCCTCGTCATAGGTGTGATTTTCAGGTATAACCCAAACTGTCGGAGAGTCAAGATATACGCTTGTCGAAAATGAATTTAAGCTTGATAAATATTCACTCCGTGTTTCCGCTGTTTTTGTGAATACGTTATTGTTATTTTCCCCGGTGTAATCCTCCGCTGTGTAAACCTTCTTTAAAAATCCGCTGTCGTCCGTCCTGTAGCATATAAGCTGCGGAGCAAAGGAATTTCCCGGACTCAATGCATTTACAAAAGCTTCGTCCGTTACGGAGCTTCCGTTTAAAGCAACCCTGTCGCTTATCGGAATGACTTCCCATACTCCCCTGCTGTTTAAAAGCTTAATCTGGCACTCATCACCAAGCTTCTTTTTGACCGACAGCTTTATCGCATATCCGTAAGAATAATCGGACGCGCTCGATTTTACCGCCGCAATGAAGCCTCTGTCATCAATATAAAATTCACCCTCAAGCGAAGCGGTTATCCCGCATGCCAGTGCGTCTTTATTATTAAGCGCTGCATTGTATGCGTCGCTCAGTTTGTATGATTCGTCACCGACAAAAACCTTTTCATCGGAAATTCCCGACACCTTTCCCGAAATAACCTTTGATGACGCATATATCATAATCAATTTCTTTCCGTCGCCCCTGCTTTGAGCAATTCGCAGCACGCTGTCGGGAGAAATTTGCTCAATTTCAGCCTTTTTTCCGTTCAAATATGTTTTCACAAGGGTGTCATCATCATCCAGGCTGACGAATTTTTCTGCGTCCTTATAGCTAAAGCGGTTATATATTTTACCCGAAACACTGTCATAGTTATTTAAAACAAACATTTCACAGTCCGTTATAAATGCATAATCATACTTTGAATCGGAATCCGTGTCAACCAGTCTGATTTCTCCGTCCTTCGGTTTAAAAATGTCTGTATCATAATTCCAAAGCACTTTTCCGTTATAAAACACCCTGAATCCCGGCGCGGGCTCTGCCTTTCTTTGTTTCATCGCGTCACTATCGTAATATGTAATGCTGTAATTATCCGCAACATCAGCAATGTTCTCCGAGCTGATTTTTACTGCTGACTCCTTATTTGAAACGGACAGATACAGAACTTTGTTTCCGCTGCTTTTTTCGGCATAGTAGCCCTCAACCGTGCTTCCTATGAAATCGGAATAATCTCTTTCTGTTTTATAAACCTCTCCGTCTATCGAGATTTCATTTTTTTCCAATCCGCTTTCCCCGTTTAATGAGGTTATGAAGTTTGCGTCCACTTTCCCTTTAAGCTCATATATACCTCTGTATCGCGACAAAAGCGTTTCGCCGCTTTTTGAGATCGCTTCGCTCTGACCGTCGGTATATCTTTCAACGCTGTTATAATCTGCCGTTGCAGTGTTATACAAAAGCTCTGTCAGTGACGCTCCGCTGATTATGCCGCCGTTTTTGACCTGCACATTCTTCAGTATACCGATGCGGCGCGCCGTTTTGTTATAGCCGCTCGGATAGCCACCGTCAATCACCGCGATATTTTTATACCCTAAGACGCAGACAGCCATTTTCACCGCCTCATTACAGAGACACGGTTTGTCAGCCGCGGCAGCCGATGAATTATCAATAATTCCGAAGCTTTGGGCTGCTTCGAAAAGTTCATCATCATCCATTTCTTCGCAGTTATCGTAAATCATCGAAAGAAAAGCCTTTATAACATCGCCTCTGAGCGGTTCAGCCTCAAAATCAAACGACTCGTCAAGCAGCGACAGGGCAATCAATGTATCTGCATTTGAAATATTAAGCTTTTCCTCTTCCTTGCATAAAGCATGGCTTTGCAATCCCAAAACCATTATAAAAGCCATCGCATAAGCCGTCACACGCTTCATGTTACTCCTCCGTTTCGAAAAAGGCTTTATAAATTATTTTTGCAGCCTCGGCTCTTGTGCAATTATTAAACGGTCTGAAAGTGTTATCATCGTATCCGTTAACAATCCCTGTCCTGTACAGCAATTCAGTGCCTTTCTTTGCATAATCGGAAATATCGCCATCGTCATTGAACACGCTGTACTCCCGTTTGAAGATATACGCTTTTTTTGTTTTTTCAAAGGCTCTTTTAAGCATAACGGCAGCATCCTGCCTTGTTACATACGCCCCGGCTCCGAACACTGTTTCAGACATTCCGTTAGTTATCTTATTCGAAACGCCGGCACAAACATAAGGATAATACCATGCCTCAGGCGGAACATCGCCGAAGGTTACAGCGTTTGCTCCGCTCATGTCTATCTTCACCGCAAGCACTATCATCTTCAAAAATTCTTCGCGCGTTACCGGATTGCCCGGGTAAAACTGCCCTGCCCCGTTGCCGGAAATTATTTTTTTATCAGTCAGCACTGTTATCGCTTCATTCGCCCACATAAAATCATCAATATCGTTATAATAGGCTTTTTCTTTATTTTCGCGAGAAACATAATTATCCGTATTCGTCGGATAAGTCACCTTCGAAGAGCCTCCGCCCCCTCCGCCCGACGGTTTGGATTCTCCCGATGTTTTCGAGACGGCAAGGTCGCTGAAGAGCTTCGCGAAATCCGCCCTTGCACGCACCTTTTCGGAGGAGAGCTTTTTAAGAATTTTTTCGCATATGTCAAAACGTCTGCTCTCCGATGCCCTCTCATATGAGGAATAATCGGAGGAAGAAATGCCTAAAGCAGAATGTCTGTCCGTAATTATTTTATCTGCATTGCTTATATTTCCGCCGCTGATTTTATAAAGTGCGTCCGCAAATTCGTATATCTCCGTGACCTCTCTCAGGGTTTTGGGTCTGTCGGCATTAAACACCCCGACCGTAAATTTTTTTGCATCCTCAGAAAGCCCGTCATAGCCCAACTCTGTATGATTGAGCGCTTCATCAATTTTTGTTCCGCTTTTCAAAAGGCAAAACGACATTTCGCCGTGCAGAGCGTTTGCCAGATTTTCTTCCGTTAAATTTCCGACCGCTTCGCCATTCAGAAAGCTGCTTCCCCATTCACGGTTTTCGGACGCTTTAAAGCTTTTATACCACAGGGAATCAAATCCAAGCTGATATAACACCTTTTGATTATTTTCATCATTCAGAATTAAAATCAGACTTTCGGGAGAATCCGCGCCCTTAATGCTTTCGAGAACCGCGCTTCTTGCGATCTTTCCGTAATATGAAAATTTCACAATCTGTATCGGTTCGTTTCCGATATGGACGTAAGCGTCATAATCCTTTACCGGAGCGTCCGAAGCGTCGGGCAAGCGAAAAACAAAGCGAAACGTTCCGTCATTTTCAAGCGGCGCTTCGTCATACAAAACAATTTTGCTTGTATCCGAAACAGAATATCCGGACTCTGTTATAATGATATTGGCTCTCTCCGCTTGATGCCCCGCTGCTTTTCCGCCCAGCTCCGCATACTGTTTATTGAAAGCGACATTGCTGTCAACAGTCATACCGGCATTGCATACAAGCGCAACTGAGCAGCACATCACTCCCAAAGCGGCGGCAGCGAGAGCTTTTTTCCCTTTTCTCAGCATACTGTTTATTTTCTGCAATTTTAAACCACCATACCGTTCTCTATAAGTATATCCTGAATTTCCTTCACATTTACATCACGGGCTTTGATTCCCTGCTTAGCGGCAATAGCTGCCGCCGCACCTGCAGCCTCGCCGATTCCGGCGCATATCGGCATTGCTCTGTAATTTGAATGTGCCATATGCGTTCCCGAAATATTTCTTCCGGCAAGCAAAAGATTGTCGATTTCCTTCGGCACAAGGCAGCCGTACGGAATTGTATATCCTTTTGTCTGTTTGAACTTTTTCTGAACTCCCGTTTTATCAAGACCGCTGCCCTCGATATTATGAACGTCAAAGTTAAACAATGCATCGCGAACCACCCAGTCGTCAAACTGCCTTGCCGCTAAAACATCGTCCTCTGTTATCGTATACATCCCCTTGAAGTGACGGGTTTCACGGATTCCTATAAGCGACGCCGAGCTTATGACAAAGCATTTTTCATAGCCGGGAACATACTCTCTGAGGAATTTAACAATGCTGTCAATCTGACTTCTGCATTCTATCAATGCTTTTGTTAAATCCGCCCCTTTTGTTCCGTCCACATTGATGCTGTTTGTCATATTGCATGCCACCACGCCCGGTAATGTTGTGTGATATGTAAGCACATGTCCGGCAGGATGCTTCAGATGTTTTTTTGCAAGCTCCTGAAGCTCGCCTTTCTCGGTAACATAAGTGCTCTCGAAGCTTCCGAGATACACTGCCCTGTCGGTATCAACGCCGCCGACCTTGAACATCAGCGTTGCGGGCTGCATTTTGCCGTCGCTTTCCCTGCCCGTAAAATACTCCGCACCGCTCTTTGCCGCTATATCGCCGTCGCCGCTCGCGTCAATAATGCATTTTGCCATAATTGCTTCTCTGCCGCTTTTGCTTTCAATTATCACGCCCTTTAACTCATTGCCCTCTTTTATCACATCGCAGGCAAGCGTATAGAACAGAATTTTGCAATTAACCTCCTCAAGCATTTGAAGATACAGTGTTTTCAGCTTTTCAGCATCAATATAAATGGTAATTTTTCCTTTATGCTCCCCCTCATTCATCTGTGCGGTTCTTCTCATAATTTCAGAATAAACCGAGCAGTTGACATTGCCGACCCAATGGCTCATAAGACCGCTTGTTGACATGCCGCCTATATCCCCGAGCTGTTCAATGAGGATAACGCTTGCTCCCCTTTTTGCAGCCGAATAAGCTGCCGCAAATCCGGCAGGACCCGAGCCTATCACGCAAACATCGGTTTCATAGCTTACGGGAATCTCCTTTTGCGGTTCAATATATTTTTTCATTGCGGTTTCCTCTCTGTTATGCTTTAAGTGAAAGCGATGGCATTTCACTTAAATATCTTCTTATAATCTCCTGATTCAGGCCGTTGTTTTCAATTATTTCCCTGTAAAACAACGCGCTCGGCTTAAGCTTTCTTTCAAATGTTTTTCTGTCAACAGCTGTTAAACCGAATTTCGGTTTATATGACCCCCATTCATAGTTATCCATCAGCGACCAGTACAGATACCCCCGAACATCAATGCCGCATTTTATCGCATCGCTGAGCGCCGAAAGGTACAATGCAAGGTACACAATCCGAAAGCGGTCATCATTGCATGAGCATCCGTTTTCAGTAATATAAACTGGTAAATCATTCAGCCTTGTTAAAATTGAAAGCATTCCCTCGGGATACATTTCTTCAAGATAGAACGGCATGTCAATCATTTTTAAAACCTTGTGAGCGTACCGCTCTCCGCTGCCGGAGGCTTTCCTGGAATCAATCATATCCCTGACATAGCAATTAACCGACCAGTAATCACATGTTCCCTTTACATCTCTGCAAAAGCGGGCGGCTCTTCCCGGATAGACTATTTCCCCCGTTCTTATGGCATGGAAGAAAAATTCGTTATCCTGCCAGTCCCGGTAATCCGTCATTATCCTATCAAATTTGTCGAAAGCCCGGTAAGGCATATAATATACCAAAGCATGGGCTGAACTTACGGGAGAATCCGTGTGTTCCTTTATTATGTGATACCCCTCTGCATGGTATATAATACTGTTTAATTTGTGCAGAATTTTTTCTTCCGTATTCCCTAAATTAAACTCGTTAATAACATTCCAAAAATCAACATACCGGAAAATTCTCGGAACAAGCTTTTTTACATAGCGCTGAAAATATTTCAGATTTTCGGCTTTTCTGAAGCCTCCGAGCCTTTCAAACCACAGCGGAACGGTGAAATGCACCAGGGTTACAAAAGTTTTGATACCTTTTTCCTTCAGCGCTGCAAGCTCATCGGCATAGTGGCTGATTGCTTCCTCATTAAAATTGCCCTCGGACGGTTCAATTCTTGACCATTCCACAGAAAATCTGAATGCCTGATGCCCAAGCTTTTTTAAAAGCCCGGCATCCTCTCTGTACATATTATAATGGTTGCATGCCATTCCCGATTTTTCCTCATATTTATCGGTATTGTTTTCATCCCACCAATACTGGGAATGAATATTGTTGCCTTCCACCTGATGCCCCGCAACGCCGCTGCCCCACAGAAAGCCTTTCGGGAATTTAAATTCCGGCAATGAGAAAATATCATACATGTGCCTCACCCCTTTTTGAATTCAGCGTACCATCCGTTAATTTCATCGGTCATTACATCAAGTTTTTTATCCTTGCATTTATCCAAAAATTCATCATATTTCGACAGCGGATTTGTGCCTGCGGCAAAATTGATATAGTTTTCGGCAGCAAAAGCCGAGAACACCTGACATTCGCTTGTATATACTGGCAGATACGGAACAAGTCCGATGTAATCCGTCACAATATCTTCCTCGGGCATTTCCTGATTCAGCTCTTTCCAATATTTGAATACAACCTCATCCTGCCTTCTTCTTGCGCGGAGATATTTTGCATAATCTTCTTTTAATATGCCCGTACGGTATTTTGCCGCTTCATTTCTTTCATCCGTAAACTTAGGCTGGATCGGGTAATATTCTCCGTCCTTGACCTCATGATGCACGCCCTCAACGCCGACAAACATATCCTTAAATACTTCTTTGTCAAGCTTTTTGTCAATCCAGTCAATTACCTCTTTCTTATGCTTCGACGCCTTCGGCACAAATGAAAGCATTTCAAGGTTATGCTGCTTGTCAACGCCCTTATATCCGTTCGGACCGGTTAAAACCGGCATATAGTCCGCGGTTGCCTCAGGAAACGATTCCTTCAAAGCCGACAAACCCGAGCCTGTATCCCACCAGCTGAAATATGCCACTCCTGCCTGTCCCGTGGTGAACTTTTCCTGTATTGTATTATACTTATTCGTCGGGAATTCGGGATCCAAAAGTCCCTTGGTATAAAGCATATTGATATATGACAGATATTCCTTCATTCGCGGATCCTGCGCACGGTTGACAAGCCTTCCGTCCACATCGTTCCACTCGCAGGCAAGCCCGAACGCTCCGACAAGGTTGTTAATAACTGCTGTTGAATCAATTGTAAGCGGAATCACTCCGGTTGCACCTGAAGAAAGATTGCTTTGCTTAAACGCCTCCAGAACCTTGGTGAATTCATCAATCGTTTGAGGCATCTCAAGTCCCAGCTTTTCAAGCCAGTCGGTTCTTATGAACATACCGCCGCGCAAGTCCGGATTTGAAGCGGTGGGCACGGCATAGGATTTTCCGTCAACCTTTATGCTGTCAAACTCATGGTCGTTCATAACGTCCTTCAAATTATTTGTTTTTTTTATGTATTCGTCAAGCGGTTCAATTGCGCCCTTTTCAACATAATTAAAGAAAAGCGATTTCATCGTTGCGGAGCACGGAACCGTTATCAGGTCATATTCCTCCTGCGATGAGATAAGCAGATTGAGCTTATCCTCGGGCTTTGAGCTCGGCAAAGTTTCGTATACCACACTGTAACCCGTTTTCTCTTCAAGCATTTTTCCTATCGGATATTTTGAATAGTCCATATCCGACCATTGCACAAGCACCCTTAACACAGGCTTGCCGTCCCGGTTTGACGCGGTTTTCTCTCCGCAGCCGGCAAGCTGCGAAAGGCACACCAAAATTGCCAGCAGACACACTAATTTCTTTTTCATAATTTTTCCTCCTGTCCAAAAGACATTTTTAACAAACTGTTTTATTGCTCTCAGCCCTTTACAGAGCCGATAAGAATACCCTTTACAAAATATTTTTGCAGAAACGGGTAGATAATTAAAATCGGAACGGCAGAAGCTATTGTTGTTGCCGCGCGAACGCCCTCGCTTATACTGCGCACGGAATTTTCCCCGGTTTTCTCGGTTTCTGCCAATTCAACCAAAATCTCATTTAAGTATAACGGAAGCGGGCGCAGGTTTTCACTCATAATATATATCATGGGATTGTAGTAATCATTCCATAAAGCAACTGCAACAAAAAGCAATATGGTCGCATAGACAGGCTTTGAAAGCGGCGCAATTATTCTGAAAAAAACCGTCAGGTTTCCGGCGCCGTCAATGGTTGCGGATTCCTCAATGCTTGCCGGAAGATTTTCATAATAATTCTTTATTATGAGCATATTGTACACGGATAATGCATTTGGCAGAATCAACGCCCAAATCGTATTATTCAGGTTCAGCTTCTTAATCACAAGATATGTCGGAATCAGGCCGCCGTTAAAAAGCATTGTGAAAACAAGCAGCATAAGAATTATTTTCATGCCTTTTAAGTGCTTTTTCGAAAGCGGATACGCAACAAGCGCAGTAATAAAAAAGCTTATTAAAGAGCCGAGAACGGTAATTATCACGGACATTTTGAATGAATTAATAAATTTAGCGCCCGTCAGCACGGTCTTTATTGTTTTCAGCTGAAATCCGATCGGCAAAAGCGTCACCTTGCCTGAAATCACAGCCCAATCAGCGCTGAACGCTTTGCACACGACATTCCAGAAAGGAATGAACGTTGCCAATGCAAATGTTAAAAGGATAATCACCGAAAAAACCGTAAGCCCTATGCCGTCATTTGAAATGCGTGACTTTAAATAATTTGTTTTTTTCATATTTTGTCCCTACCATATACTTTTTTCGGTAATTCTTTTGCTTAAGGAATTGCCGATTATAACAAGAATGAATCCGACCACAGAGTTAAATAATCCAACCGCTGTGGTGTAACTGTACATCAGCTTGCCGAGTCCCATTCTGTAAACAAAAGTTCCGATTACATCACCCGTTTCATATACCGTAGGATTATACATTGTCAGAACCTGCTCCGTTCCCACTTCAAGAATACTTCCTATCCTCAAAACAAACATAAGGATAACGGTTGAAGCAATTCCCGGAAGCGTGACATGAATAATCCTGTTCAGTCTGCCTGCGCCGTCAATTTTCGCAGCCTCATAAAGCTCCTGATCCACTCCTGCGATGGCGGCTATATAAATGATTGCGCTCCAGCCCGTTTCTTTCCATCCGGAGGAGAAAACCAAAACGGACCTGAACCATCTGTTCGACATCATAAATGAAATTTTCTCAAACCCCAATGCACTTATCAGCTGATTTATGTAACCCGCGCTCGAAAACATGTTTGTCATTATTCCCGCAACAACAATCCACGAAAGAAAGTGCGGCAGATATATAACCGTCTGAACGGTTTTTTGAAAAGCCGCGTTCTTTACTTCATTCAATAAAACCGCAACAATCACAGGAAGCGGAAACAAAATTGCTATCTTATACAGGCTTATGAGCACGGTATTTCTGAATACACTGTAAAACTCCGGGTCTAAAAACAGCTTTTTAAAATTCTCCAAGCCTACCCATTTACTTTTTAATATACCGTCAAATATATTAAAATCCTGAAATGCTATGACAATTCCATACATCGGCAGATACTTAAAAACAATTATATAAATAAGTCCGAAAATCGCGATTATATATAAATCGAGATTTTTCCGCATCTTCATTCCGCTTCTTTTTAATTGTTTTTCCTTTTTCCACGTAAATACATCAGCCACAAAATCGTATCCCCTCATAATGATTTTTCTTATTTCATTATCAGTATATATATAATTGCCGCCTTCGTCAATTGACAATCCTCAGAAAAAAAGCTGATAATATTCAGCGCCGCGGATTTTCGCATATCAGCAGACAAAAAAACAGACCGCCATTTTTAATGTCGGTTACAACAAAGTCAGCGGTCTGAAGCCTCGGAGGTTTTTTCCGTAAGACAATCCCGAGGTTTTAATTTTCTGTTGATAATGCGCCGCACCAATTTCATTTATTTTACCTCAACTGTTAACAAAGAGCTCATAAATATAGCGTAGCAGTCGTAAAACCACTACGCTATCCGAGGGGTTGCATAAAACGAAAATTTACATTTTGATCACATTTTACAGAGCTTAATACTTCAAATCTGTACACCATTTTGACCGATGCCAATGATTTCCGTTATACTGCCTGAAGCCGAGAGCGAATTTCGCATTGTCAGTTCTGCGCAGCAGCTTCAGCACAATTTCATTTTCACCCTCTTTTAAGTCAATAAAACAAAAGTTGTTGTATGGAGTATACATTCGAATTTCATCCTTTGACATTATTTCCGTTTTATTGACCCACAGTTTAAACCCGTCAGTATTACCGATTATTCCCCATATACGCTGATCCTTCGGCGATGTTACTGTCGTTTTGAGATAAATACACATTTGCCCCTGCATTGTTATGACATCTTCTATCGGAATTAAATCCTCATAAGCAAAAATTTCTCCGATGAAATCATTTTCGTGTATTTGAAGCGTTGTTTCATCAATATATTTCTTATCCAAAAATACCTGACTGTTTACCATACAAACAAGATCGGGAAGAACGCTGCCGCCACCGTGAGGGCTTGGATAACGCGAGTCAATCGGTTGTTCAAGCTGTTCGAAAAACGGACCGTACACTTTCCATTTTACCGGATTAATTTTGGAAAGTTCTTCCTGCATGCCTGCCTCGGTTACAGGTATGCATTTTATGTCCGGTGAAATTTTGTTTGTTTCCGCAGCATCAATGATTTCGATATACGGATTTTCAATCGATACTGCAATTCTGCCGCAGTCCTCGGCAAGCCTTCTGATACTGTCCGACGGTCTTTTTACATTTATTCCGCAAATAAAGTAATCTTTGATAAGTGATGTAATCTCATTGCCGAGACCGCTGTAGCCCTTGATGATACCGACAATGCTTGCTGCGCTTGCGCAGGTGCAATCTGTATCATATCCGCATCTGAGGGCAATATTTATTGTGCTGCGAATATCCCCGTTTCCGTAGAGAAGCGCAATAAGGATAAAGCCGAGGTTCTGCGTAACGTTTGTAAAGTCCGGGTGCGAATATTTGGAGAGAACGGTTCTTCTTGCAGTCAAAAAATCTTCTCCGCTTTTATAAGACTTTATAACATCGGAAAAGCACTTGCAAAGCTTGCTGTCGGCCGGAATGTATCTCATCGCCTTTTCTGCAATCGTCATAATATCATCCTCAAAAAACGCAATGCTTTCCGCAGCAGCTAAAAACTGCTCGGCATAAACTGAGTTTTCCGTATGATCAAGAGTTGCGTCGATATACGCGTACTTGACAGCGAGTTCCGGATGTCCCGGGGATATTACAGCCCATATTTCCGAACGGATCGGACAGCCCATTCCTTCTTTGAAAAATGAATTATTTATAATTCCACTGTAAGGCGGATTGATTCCGCGTTCATAGTTTTTGATGAAATAACCGTATTCCGAAAACGGATACCAGCATTTTTCAATCCACGCATCAGCCAAATCCTTTGATGTAAGACTAACGCCCTTACTCTCCAAAATATCAAGCCAGAGGAGCTGAATGTCAAGATCGTCGTTCGGAAGATTAGGGTCTAAAATCTCTGTAAAATCGTCAATATCTATTACTGCCTTAATGCCCTCCCGAAGCGCTCCGCCGGCTCCTCCGAGGCATTTTCCGTACCAGCAGCCATGTATCTTATCAATCAAATCATTATATTTAATCTTATACATTTTTACTTTTCTTTCCTTTCCGCCTGCAGCCGGAATCAAACAAGCCTGTATGGTTTTCCCGACTCAAGCCTAAGCTCCCGTTCAATTCCATTATACCCAACGCATATGCTTCTGTCAAGGTCGGATGTCAGGCATATATAATCCGCTACGCAGTTTTTCCATTCAATATCTGCCGTAAATCCGCCGCGTGCCCTGAGCCCATGCACATACCCGTTTTTCCATTCTTTCGGAAGCGCCGGCAGAATTCGGATAATATCCTCATGACTTTGAAGCAGCATTTCACAAATACCCGCAAGTATTCCGAAATTTCCGTCAATCTGAAAAGGATTTGCACAAAGAAGATTCGGATATGTTGTATATTTAAAAATTCTGAGTATTGCATCATATGCTTCTTCGGATTTAAACAGCCTTGAGTAAATGCAGCACATCCACGCCGTATACCAATATCCGTTTCCGCCATCGTACTCTCTCCGGTGTGAAATAGTCTTTAACGCAGCCTCGCGAAGCTGTTCCGTTTTAAATGTTGTACCCGGATAAAGCCCGAAGAGCGGCGAAAGATGCCGATGCCCGGGCTCGGCCTCGGTTCTGTCCCAATCCCATTCAAGGATACCTCCGTACGAGTTTGTGCGCTCCGGTCTTAATTTTTCCGCAAGCTTGCGGGCGGCGTTTTTGCCGGATTCATCATTTAAAATATCCGCTGCCTTAAATACTGCAGCAGTCAGCTCTTTGATAATCTGATTGTCTATCGCGGAGCTTATGCACAGCCCCGAAGTACCGTTTTCACATTCAAATGTATTTTCGGGGGAAATTGTCGGACCTGTCACAAAAAAACCGTCTTTGTCAGGTGTCATATATTCCTCAAAAAATTGCATCGCTTCACGCATTACTGGAAACGCACGATCCCTGAGAAATTCTTTATCCCCGCAAAACAGGTAATGCTCCCACATATGGAGAGAAAGCCATGCCCCGCCCATCGGCCATATTGTTGACGGAAAATAGCTGCCCTCGGGAGCGGTATCGCCATAAAGATTTGTGCAATGATGCGCAACAAATCCATTGCAGCCATACAGTTTTTTTGCCGTTATGCGTCCGTTTTTGACTATCCTGTCCATCAGATCAAACAGCGGAAGATGGCACTCCGAGAGATTTGCAGCCTCACACGGCCAATAGTTCATTTCCAGATTGATGTTAATTGTATAGTTACATTCCCACGGCGGGCAAAAACTGCTGTTCCAAATTCCCTGAAGGTTCATCGGCTGACTGCCGGGGCGCGATGCGCTTATCATAAGATACCTTGAATAATCAAAATACTTTTCAATTAATTCATCTGCATTTTGGCGGTAATCCTCAACGAGCTTATCTGTTCCAATGTTGTTTTTCTTCTCGGTAAGCCTGAATTCCACTCTTGAAAACAAACCTCTGTAATCCGCGATATGCCGCTCTCTGAGTTCATTATAACAAAAACGTGTATTCAGAGCTTTAATTGCCGCTTCATACGGTTTTTTTTCATAAAAATCCGTTGCTGCACTAATATAAATCCTGATATCAGACGCACCTGTAAAATGCAGAAAATCCCCCTCAATCGCTGTATTTCCGTTGCACTCGCCTTTAATAGCACAGACGAATGCAGTCCCCCCTCCGCCGCAGTCACCTTCGGCAATAAGCATGTTTTCAATTGTTTTGCATCCGGTTTCAAACGGACGGCGTGTGAAACAGACCTGAATATCCAAAAGCGGCTTATCCGCCGTAATCCCGACAACAATCATGTTGTCGGGATTACTTGCGAAATATTGCTTTTTTACACTAAGATTTCCAATGCGGAATTCAGCGTCAGCAACTGCTGTTTCAAGATCAAGACTTCTCCGGTAGTTCGAAATATCTCCGCTGTTCAGGCAGTCAACTCTGAGCGCTCCGAGAGGCTGATACGGTCCGAAATATTTCGGCATTGACGTCATTGTGCGAAATGCAAGCTGCTCTGCCTCAATATTTTTATTCTCCAACAGCAAGCGGCGGATTTCGCCTATGCTGTCCTTAGTATCCGGGTTATGCCGATCAGTGTGCTTGCCGTACCACAAACTATCCTCATTGAGATTCAGAAGGTCTGTTTTGGCTCCGCCATGCACCATTGCTCCGAGTCTTCCGTTGCCGATCGGCAAAGCGCTGTTTATATCAGCTGCCTCACTTGTATAAAAAAGTATATTGTCCATATTCTGACGGTTTACTCCTTTTCGTATCTCTCATATGCTGCTTTGTAGCATTTCAAAACCTTGTCAATTCCCATTTTTTCAATGTTTGCCGCAAACTTGTCAAAATTGCTGATCGGTTCAACTCCCATGACAAACTTAACAAACATATCTGTGTAATACGTTTTTGCATCACCCATTACATCCGAAATTGTATCCTGTTCGTCAGTCGTAAACGGAAGAGTCGGAAGGAAAAGACTTGTGTCGCAGCTGCTCCACTCGTCCGCCGCCGCACGCTGCTCATCTCTTCCCATGCCAACCTGCATGTAGGCGTCGGAGCTCATAACACGTGCGCCGCTGCTGTAAATCGGCAGGCAATATTTTGCAAGCACGCCAACCGGATCTTTCTTTTCGGGGTTGTTGATAACGCTGTCAAGAAACTTATATTCGCCGTTTTCTTTTGAATATGTCTTGCCTTCGATTCCCCAGTTAAATAAATCCGATCCTTCCTTACTGTAACAGTAATCGATAAGCTCAATGGTTTTATCAATCTTCTTATTTGCCGTTGTAATAGCTGTTCCGGCGCTTCCTGCCATATCGATAAGCTCACGCATTCCTCCGTAATGCTTACCTCCTTCTTCCTTGGAAGGCCACTGAACGCCGATAAGCTTTGCGTCAGTGCCGTCGAGCGCGCTGAGATAATTTCCGAGCTGACTTCCTATGTAGCCCACATATGCGCCCGAGGTGCTGTTGGTGATTCTCGCATCAACGTTTGTTCTTGTCAGCGACGCAAATTCGGGGTCTATAAGTCCTTCCTTGTACCACTTATTCATTTCCGTAAGGAATTCCTTAAATTCAGGCTGAATCGGGCCGTAAACAACCTCACCCTTTTCATTCTTGCAGAAATCAAAGGTCACACCGTAGGTCGACGCCAAATAACTGAAAAATATCTCTTTGTCGGCAGCAAACGGAATCTCATCAGCCTTGCCGTTTCCGTTCGGGTCTCCCGTCTTGAAAGCTTTCAAGACATTGTACCAATCTTCAATAGTTTCCGGAGTCTCAAGGCCGAGCTTGTCGAGCCAGTCTTTTCGGATCGTTGGTCCGAAGAATGCATTCGTATAAGTATTTTCCTTGAATTCGGGGAATGTTGAAACCGAACCGTCATAATTTTTAATAAGCTTTCTGTATGTCTCGTTTTTTTCCAGAAGCTTGGTAAGATTCGGCATCTTATCTTTTGTGATATAATCCTTAAGGTCTATAACAACTCCATCCTTTATCGCCTTTGTCGCTCCGCCTACCCATGCCAGATTATAGCCTATGACATCAGGAAGGTTACCTGACGCGGCAAGAAGATTAAACTGCTCCGGAGCGTCCTGCGTTGTCACATTAATAAAATCAATCTTAACGCCGACCTTTTCCCCTGCCTTTTTAAAGCATTCAAGATCATTATAGCTTGTCAGGTAATTCGGCGCCCAGTTCGGCGTCCACCATTTGATTGTCGTGTCACCGGAAGCGGTCTTTTCGCCTTTGCCGCAGCCGGAGAGTGCAGCGGCGCTCAGCGCCGCTGCTGTTATAAGTGCAGTAAGTTTTTTTATGTTCATAATAATTCTCCCCCGAATTTATTTAGAAAGTGTGATTGCGCCTGTCTTGGGAGCAATGCTGCCCTTTGCAAGAAGGAATGCGCGAACCTTATTTATGCTGTCTGAAACAGTGATTGTCGCAGAGTTTGCGGCGTCTGCGGTGATGCAGCTTTCCATAACGCCGTCTGTGTAACTTGCAATAACAAGCATGCAGCCTGCAGAAGCCGCTGAGCTTGCCTTTGCCGTGAAGGAGGTTCCTGTCATTTTAGCGCCAAGTCTTGTTCCGTCCTCTCCGTAAACTGCAAGCTCTGGTTCAGCCTCAACTGTGAAGGTGTATGTTCTTAAAACGCTTCTGTCACTGTTCGCAACCTGAAGCTTCATTCCGGGCGTAACCTCGAAATCTTCCGCCTCCACTCTTGTCCCGTCTGCCCCGTAGAAACGCATGTCGAAAACACCGGTGTATGCAAGCGCTTCGCTTACAGCGCCGACATTTACGCTGTCCGAGGTTAGCGCTATTTCATTTGTATCATTATCAACCCAGAGCGTGCCTGCGTTTTCCATAGCCGACGATACCGCCACATACTTATCGGGAATCGTTTCGCTGTTTAAATAATTGCGGACGGGATAAATCTTAACATCGTCAACCCAAAGCTTTGTATCGGCATTGTTAAGATTATTAAATTCGATTCTCTCGTAGCTGAGATTAGCGTTTGAGCCTGTTTCCTTGAGAGCGACCTTTTTACCGTTGACATAGACGGTGCAGATTCCGTATCCCCCGGGAGTTGCCTTGAATTTGTAGGAGAAGACAACGTTATACCACTTGTTCGGCTCATATGTAAAATGCTCGGAACCGTCAAGCCGGATTTTCCCGGCGGAGATGTTCGGCTTTATTCCCCACGCTGCGGATGAATCCTTGGTTGCCATGTTGATTTCCGAATTAAGGTCTGACGCTTTGAAAGAAAATTCAAAGTTATAGCCCGTGTAGGCATATTCTTTATAGTTTGGAATATGTCCGCTGCACTGCGAATCAAATGCGAAAGAGGTCTTCCCTTTTCCGCTGAACTGCAAAACATCCGAGCCTTTTTCGTCATCCGATACGACTGAGAAATTGGCGTTTGTTCCGGGACTTGCCGCGCCGAGATTCGTTTTGAAACCGTCGCGCCAGTAAGTTCCGAGTGTCAATCTGTCAAAATTCACATCAATAATTCCGTTATCAAATACAAGTGCATAATCCGTGTAGAAAGTGTTGTCATCGGCAGCTGTTGCCCTAAGCTTCATATCCTCAGAAACATATCCTTCCGTAACCGCTTCCCCGTCAGCGTTAACAACGCCGAGATTTACGCCGTGCCCCGTGAAGCTTGCAATGAAATCGGGAACGGAAGTGTATTTGTAAACAGGGGAAATCTTTGCATTGTCCTCGTCAATCTTGTAAACGCGGCTTGTGATTTCGGGAACGCTGATTGTATAAACGCGCGATATTTTCCTGTTTGCCGATGTTACCGTAAAAGTTCCGCTCTCAATATCGCACACAGACGTTGCACCGGGCGCAAGCGTTACGGCATTTGTAATTTCTTCGGCTGTCATGTCGCCGTTAAGTGAAAGCTTTAATGCGGTTTTATCAAGCGTTACAGCGTCCGTTACCGAGGAAATATACGCCGCATTTCGGGGAGAAGCATCATCAAATCCGTTTGCGCTCTGATAAATCTTGAAATTATCGAAGCAGAGCGAATCAGCGCCTGTTTTAACCGGGGCCGTGAAAATATTGAAATATGCTGCTGCAGGAGTTCCGGAGCTGTTCGTTGCTGTCAACCCTCCGATTGACCATTCAAGTTCGGTAAGTTTTTCACCGTCGACATACAGCGCCGCGGTATCCGTTCCGAATGCAACACCGATATGATACCAGTTGTTCAGCTTAAGCGGAGCATATGCGGTTGCCACCTTTTTTTGCGGCGAACTTGCGGTTTTTGAGCTGTCGCCGAGGGTCATCTTGCCATCCGGTTCAATTGTTAAGAAATTGTGCTGGTAACGGCTTTTTTCAAAACAGGACTGAAGGAAAATTTTCCTGTTTCCGTTGGCTGTTTTATAGTCAAATTCAATGTACATCGGGTTTTGGTACTCATTCTGAAGATTTGACCACATTATGTTAGTGCTTCCGGTGACATTACTGTTTATGTCAATCTGCACATACTTGTCGCCTGCAAGTTCTCCGCTTTCCTCCATAACGGTTGTTTTTCCGCTGTTTCTGTCGGAAAAGGTTATGCTTCCTGAACCGACATTTCCAACCGCGCCTGTTGTTAAATGATTCAGATTAATATTTCTGATATAAGTCTCCCCCGCAGCGAATGAATGAACGCCGGTCATGGTGATTGCTGCCGCTGCCGCAACAGCGGCCGACAAAATCTTTTTCATGCTTTTTTTCATTTTACATCATCCTTTCTTTTATTGACCCAGCGAGAAGCACGCACTTTTTGTTTTTGTTAAATCCGCGCTCCACACATAGCCCTCAATTGAAATTCCTTTTGATATATCCTCAGCCGCAAAGCGTTCCGACACATTAAACGAGTAACCGTATTTCTGAGGGTCGATGCTTTTTATGCGGTAATCCTTAAGCTCATCTCCGTTATATACCGCCATAATCAGCCATACAGGTTCTCTGCTTTTGCCGTTATTGACAAAGCTTGCCGAAACAGTTATTTCATCTCCTTTCTTTATATCAACGCTTTGCAGAATTTTTTTATTGCCGTTATATACCGCCCATTCGGAAACGTCAAAGCCGCCGGGAGCAACGTTGAATTCAACTGTCTGCTCCGTGCCGGACGATTGCCCGAACCGATCGGCAATGTTTCCGGATACAATTATTCTGTTTTTTGATGAAGTAACGGCGTTGCCGCGCAGAACAATTGCCGCGCTTGTAACCGCCCCCTGCTGAATGCAGCTGACATCATATAACGAATATTTTCTGCCGTTAACAAACAAAGTGAAGTTATCCTTGGTTATGTATTTATCTTCAATATAGGTATTGAAATTCAAAATGACTTTGTTTAAATCCGCTGCGGCTGTGTTATCGGATTTTGAAGCGTCCCTGCCGCTGCTGTTTAAAAATTCAATATTCTTAACATACGGATATTCCATCGAAGCGTATATTTCGGCGTTATCCATGTAGAAATTAACATCCTTGCCGGGATTGAAATTTGAAATGTTGAATCTCAGGTTATTAAATGTTCCGTCCGTAGTTAACGAAGCCTTTGTTCCGATAAGCTCTCCGTCAAGATATAATGAGCTTCGTTTTTCAATAAGGCTGAATTCGTACCTCATATGATGCCACTCGCCCGGCTTAATTGTTTTCCCGCCTATACTGCCGTTTTTGATTGAATCCGCAGTGTCGAACTGACCCGATTTTGAATTCAGTATAAACAATTCAATTGTTGTATTATCGGTATCATCAATCATGAAATCGCACTCGGCATTGATTGTCGCCTGTGAAAACAGGCTGCTTGCCGATTGCAGTACAACCGCAGCAGTTGTTTTGCCGTCTGCCGCCGCACCGACATTAACGCAGTAAGAAAGTCCGAAATCTTCTCTGTTCTTTTGATAGGAGGCAGCACAGTTGTTGCCCCAGATCAGCCATTCGCCGCCGCCCTTGTTAAAATCGCATATGCTTATGTCACGTCTGCCGGATTTCCTGACCGTCACCTGAACAGGGGCGCTTTCGGTTTCCGAGCCGTCATTATCAGCTGCTCTTGCATATACGTTATGAGAACCGATTCCAAGATTATCAACCGAAAATGTATACGGCGACGAATCGGAATCGGAGGAGTATTCGGTTCCGTCAATCACAAGAACACACGATACGATTTCTCCGTCCTCATCGGCGGCGTCTGCCTCCGCTTCAAGCGTTTCTCCGTCAGAAAGCTCGGTACTTTTCACGCTGAGCTTTATATCGGGAGCCTTGTTAGGCTTATATGTCACCGTTATCTTCGGTGAAGCAAAGCTTTCTTCACCGATCTTCACAACAGCATATATTTCATAGCTGCCGGCGGCTTTAAATTCATAATTAATACCGTACGGTGCGCTGCCGGATGTGCCGATGAGCTTTTCATTTACATAGTAATCAACTGCGCCGATACCCTCGGATGAATTTATATCAATCCCGAGATTTATGCTCCCGATTCTTAACACATCGCCGTTTGAACATCCGGTAATCTTCAGACCGAGTGTGTCAATATAATAACGAACCCTATTCACACCGTCCGCCGATGTTACCGAAAGATACAATCCGGGGACAAGCGAAGCATCTGTGTATGATAATCCGTCTGCTGTTTCAAGCGACAGCGCCTCACCGTTCGGAGCTTCGATACCCGATAATAATTTCGCTGCATCTGTTTCCTTCGGGATTTCCGATATAACGCGGTTTAGTGTATCAACAGAAAACTTTTCCGAAGAAATGGCTATTCTTGATGTCTCACGCGCAGAGCCAGATTTAAGGTATATGTCATCTATACATATCTGTGATGAGTCTGCCTGCTTAACCTTATTTGTAAGCAGACATTCAATGTAGGTAATTTCCGAAATGTCCTGTGCCGGAATTTCCGAGAAAAATTCTCCGTCAATGTACACAAGTATCTTATCTCCGGCAGATTCAAGCTCAATCCCGTGCCATTGCCCGATTTCAAATTCGGCCGAAAGCTGTTCACCAAATGCATAGAGCGCCCCGTCGGTTGCTATTTTTATTGCGTCAAGCTCTTTTTCTTCTCCGGCTGCGGTTCTGACCCCGAGCGCTATGCTTTTATCAGCCTTTTTATCCTCGGTGGCAAGTCTTGCACCGAGAGAAAAATCACCCGTCAGGCTAACGCTTTGACGCAGATAGATTTTCAGATTGGTCTTTGCATTTTTCGTGGATTCAATCCGAACTGACATATTGTCGGCGGCATTTGAATACACCCCGGTTTCGGCATAAAGCTTGCCGAGCGCTGCGCCGTAGGATGCACCTTTGTACCATTTTTCAAAGCCCTTTGCCGCCGTTGAAGTGCTTCCCGTAAAATCCGTATCAAGCATATATCCGTCCGCGAGTGTTCCGTTGCCAAGCAGCAAAACGGGATCGGATATTTCTTCCTTTAAATTATCTGCGGTATATTCCGCGCCCGATTCGCCTGAGACCTCAGCAGCGCTTTCAACCGAGTCACAGTTTGAGATATCTTCCGCAAATGCTTCCGTAACCGGAGCGCACATTGCAACCGCCAATATTAGAGTGAATATTTTTTTAATCATAGTGTTTCTCCATTCTGCCGCTCTGCTGCGGCAATGAACCTTACTGCCCAATATCAGGCAAAATACCGTATTCTCCGCCCGGGTTATTATCAGCCCATACGGTGAAGTATACCTTTTGCATTTTTTCTGCAGAAAAGCTTGCGGTTATTTTCTTCATTGATCTTTTCGGAAACCCTCTGTTCGGAAGGACTTCGGTCGGCTGACTGCGCGTTGATGTTTCAAGCGGAACCGTATCATGTACCTCAAGTGAAAAATCAATGTTAGCTGCAAAATGCAGATAGAGCTTCTGACTGCCGTTTTTTTCTGTCAGGCATGCGGTTTTGTTATCTGTTATTTCAACATTTTGCTCTGTGTTCCAAAACCATTTAAAGCTGCTGTCCGCAACAGGAACAATTTCATCCTGTATGCACAAAACATCTCTTTTATCCGTTAAACGGAATGTTCTAACCGCCGAGTAAACATCATCTGCATATGCAGCTGTCATATTAATTTTGTAACATGCCTCATTATCATTGCACGCGAGCTGAACAATTTGTGACGCTGAATCAAGCACCTGACCGCCGTCTGCATCGGGATTTACGACATAGACATTGTGTGCCTCCGCACGATTTACATAAAGGTCATACCTCTCGCTTCCGAAATAATCTCCGTCACTGTATCTTCCGGCGCCGGCATCCGAAGCAAAATTTACTCCGCCGTAGTCATAAGCAAACGTTCCCATATCAAGCTGCCCATGCGGAAGATTGTTATTTCCGGCATGTATAAACAGCTTTGCATTATCCCCATTGCTTACAGCAACACCCGCGCGGGAATATATTTTATCGTTTTTCAGTCCGATATTGCATTTTTCGGTAAAGTATGAATACGGTTTAAGCGTCATTGCACCTTTTGAACCATAAATTTCATGCGCATCATACAAGCCTTTGTCCCCGGTCTTTGCGGCAAACCACATAATAGGGTAAAGGCGCATCCAATTATCCGGGTTGTAGTCATGAAATGCAAAGTATGTGCCGGATTGGCTGCGGCGCATGTCGTACATAAAATATCCGGTCTCTAAAAATCCGGGGACCTCGGAAAATCCGAAATCCGAGCCGTACACGGAATCCATACATTCAAGGAATTGATTAACCCCCCAGAACATTTCATAATCCCAATATGCCGCTCCCTCCATGTCGCCCCCGTCAGGCATGAAAGACGTCATCCCGTACTCAAGCGAACGGATAGCCGCCTCAAGCGCTTTTGCGCAGATGTCACGATCGGCGGCGGCAAGCTCGTTCATCACGGTTGCCGCTCCGACAGCAACTCCTCCGGCGCTTATGAGATTCCAGTTATCCGTTCTTCTTGCCCACGGATTTTCGCGGTCCTTACCGCTAAGAAAATCATACCCGGATTTCACGCCGCGCTCGTATATAACCGTTAAAAGGCTTTGTCTGAGTGAATCCGGCAGTTCATCGTAGAAAAGATCATAAATATATGAAGCTGTTATCATTGTTCCCGAGGTCATGAGAAAGTTGCTCCCGGCAGTTTTTGTGCCGTCATCATTATAACGTGCCTTCTCCTTCCAATCAGCCTCATCAGAGGATAAATACTCACCGATTTTAATCGCATAATTACTGTACCTCGCCAACCCGGTTTTTCTGTATGCCCAATATGCCTCAAGAATCTGCTTGCTCCAGACAAGCTCCATAGTCTGACTGATTTTTTCCTTTTCACTCAGTGAGGATTTGTTAAGGATGTTTGTATTAAAATAATTAATATCCCAATTTGCGTCTGAGATAATGCTATCCGAAAGTTTTTTAAATTCCGCATCCGAAACACTTTTCTCAAGCATTTCATCAAATTGATTGCTATCGGCATAAATTTTCGGATGGGCTTTTGCGTTATTTGCCGCAAGCTCATCGGCATTTGGGCGCTGCGCCGCAAGATAGCTCCCCAATGCAAGGCTTTTATCTTCCTGTAAAAATTCGCCGTTTTCTGAAAGCAGAAGCATATATCCGTTTTCCGACGCTTGCATATCCGTTTTATTACCCAGAAATTCTGCCGCAGGCAGATAATCATCGTCACTGCCGGAAGCTGCTCCCGTCAGCGCCTCAAGGTCACGTACCGAAAGATATATTTTGCCATTCTCAAATCTGACATCATCATGTAATTTGAGCTTCTGACCGAAAAACCAGAAATTGCGGCTGTTTTTCATAAAACAGACAGTTTTCTTAAAATACTGTGCAAATCCTGTTGAATCGTGCAGAAATTCCGGTCCCGTTTCCGTAACCCCGTCGCTGATCTGCTCAAATAGTGAATTTGTGCGCGGGATCGTGATTCGTTTCGGCGCGTGTGCTGTCTCGGAAGGCGCAGACGGCTTCATATCGGTCGCTGAGCTCCAAAAGAATATCTTTAAAATTTCATTCTCATGCACTTCCGCCGCGGCATTATGTGAAATGGATTGAAGCGTTCCGTCCTGAGTGTAAACAGCTGTTATAGGGCTTACGCTGCCGCCGGAATCACATTTTTGCACGCACGCGGTAATCTGCCCCGATTTGCCGCGAATATCACTGTACAAGCCGCTGCCGTCATAGTAAAGCGTTTCCCTGTTTTCGCCCGGCACAGCAAATGTCAATTGATATTTTCCGCCTGCATCCAGCTTATAACTTCCGGGTTCAAGCCCGTTTGGAAAAATCACATCTGCATGCTTGGCATCCGTAACGGCGCAGTCAAAATTATATATCGGCGAGCCGTTATGAAAAACTGCAATATCGGTATTTTTTATGTTTCCTGTTCCCGAAAATTCAAGCGATAACCTACGCATTGACGGAGACACACTGCACATATCGTTTTCTTTCGATCCGTCTTCATTGTAAAAGAACGCGTTTTTTATGCAATCGCCAATATCGGTGCTAAGATGTTTGACCGTTGCATTGTCAATATACATGTATCCGCTGCCTGTCGCCGAAACATTGAATCGCAGCTCATTAAATCTTATTGAATCGGGAAAGCTTCCGTCTGCCGCAAGTTCGGATCCGACATAAAGTTTGTAACTTCTCTTTCCGATATTAAATTCATACCGAAGGTGCGTCCACTGCCCGACCGTTATTTTTGCATTGCCTATTTTGCATTCCGCAAGGCTTGCCGGAGTAACTGCCGAAGCGCTGTCAAACGATCCGTTTTCTCTGATACCCGTACAGAAAACATCTGCCTTTACGCCGGCATCTGTTATCATAATATCAGCTTCTGCCGTAACATCTGCATCCGTCGGAACCGTCAGCGACTGACACATTAATGTCGGATTTTGACCTGCCGCCCATTTTATCCGCATTGCCTTGCCGTACGAAGGATTGTTTGTTGCTGCAGGAGCCGACCTTTTTGCCTGCGCATTCATTATCCATGCAGAGGTGCTTTTGCTGTAGTTCTCAAAATCTTCGCAATTATCTGTTATGCTTTTGGCAGCCGTAAAATTGATATGATTATTTTTCTCAAATGTACCGTCGGAATATGCAGTGACAATATATGCGCAATGCCGCCCGGCAGAAAGCTTTCCGAATTTGAAGCCTCCGCCGGTTTCATTGTATAGCGCACCGTCAAGCACAACCGCAGAGCAAAGCTCATTTTCCGAATTTTTCGTCACGCTTTCTTCGAGATTCTCGCCGGGAGCGACGGTCATCCCGTCCTCCCACGAGACAAACCCGGCAAAAGTCTTAAAAGGTATTGCAGCAAGCATTATTGCAAGCGCTGCAATCAGTTTGCGCATACACCCACCTCCGTAAACGAATTCCATTTATGAAGTGAATTTCCGTACCCCGTTACACGAACATAACGTGCTTTAACAAAATTTAGCCTTATATACTCATATCCGGCCGTTGTTCCCGAGGATGCGGCATCTATAACTTTCTTGAAGTTTTCGCCGTCTTCCGAAATTTCAACAGTAAAGTACTGCTTACGCTGAGTTCCGAGGTAACAGCTATAGTAAAATGCTTCGAGCGTTTTAATCTCACCCAAATCCATCACAATGTATGAACCGTCACCTTCAGCCGCCCAGCGGGTGTCAAGATTTCCGTCGAATGCATTCCCGGCAAGATTCCCCTCATCCTGAGCTGCTGCAGCATATGACTCATAACTGACCGGTTTTACCGGAGTTCCCTGCGGCATTCCCTGCTCGATTTTATTTTTAAGTGTGAACCCGAAATATTTAACATTATCGGGATTTCCCTTTTCCGAGCATTCAACAACATATATATTTTCATTGTCCGAATCACGCAGTACCTTCACATCGGCGTTTGTCACAGCCGTTATAACAGGCTCTCCCTCGGAATAATCATATGGCAGCTCATATTGTGCCTTGTCTGCATTGAACTCTGACAGCGGTTTCCCGTTAATAAAAACTGCATTCACAGCAACATCATTCACGCTTTTTTCTTCTTCCGGCTTCCATGTGCTGATTTCCGCCAGTTCTCCGACATCAGTCTCCATATACATCGGCACTGCCGTAACGCGGAAAATTACTTTGGGAACATCAGCTGTGAAATTGAACACAAGTTTTTTCATGTTTTTACCGCTCAGCTGACCGTCCGACTGCGGAGATGTGCTCATCGGCTCTGCATTTTCGAATGACATTGTAAAAGGAACATTTGCATCAACATGAAGAGTTGTCTTTACCCATCCCTTCTTTATTGTCACAAGTGAATTTTCCTTATCGAGTGTAACATCTCCGTCCGTATGCCAAAACCAGTAAATATCGTCTCCCTGAGTTTTTGGCTCTATCTCATCCTGAACGGTAAACACCCTGCGTTCATTGCTGAGTTTGAATGCTCTTTTGGCGCTTTTCACCGCTTTGCTGTATGCAGATGTCATATCAATCTCAAACGCCGCCGAGCCCTCGTTTGAAAACAGCTGCTTTATATCCGCGCGCGCCTGTTCCTCCTGCCCCGCAGAGCTGTCGGGATTGATAACATAGCAGTTCTGGCCTTCTGTCCGGTGAACATAGTATTTATTTCTCAGACTAAAGTAACCGGGAAGATTGTAATTATCACGTCCCATACTTCCTGCCATGCGTTCACAGTAAAGTTCATATTCAAAATCGCCTATATCAAACTGTCCGTGAACCGAACTGTTGTATCCGGCATGAACAGCCACCCAAGCGGAAAATTCATCCCAGCTGCTTCGCATTGATGCAACTTCGGCATTTCTGTAATAAGCGTCCTTTCCGAGAATAACATTTTCATCCTCCGAGGGCATATACCACAGGAGTCCGAGAAACGACCCGCTGTATCCGTAATTTTTGCACTGGCGTATTCTTGCATTCTGAAGATTTATATCTCCCGTTTTATGTGAAAACCACATAATCTCAGGTGAATTTATACATGCATCATAGTCAGCATCTCCGTATGAGAAGTAGTCCGGATTGCCCGAACAGTAAATCGGGAAATAGCCCGTTTCTTTAATTCCGGGAAATGCCTCTGTTCCAAAATCGTTTCCGTAGGCATTTTCAAGCGTTTGGAAAATCAGCACCATATGTTCAACAATATATAGCCAATATGCCATGCCTTCAACGCCGCCGCCGTCCGGTGCAAATGTGTCCATTTCACATTCAAGTGATATAAGAGCTTTCTCGACAGCCTCGGAGCAGATTTCGGGATAATCCTCCATAATCGCCGTTGCCGCAATAATCACACCGGTATTGCACACAATGTTCCAGTTGCTTTCCCGAATCGGCCAATCTGTGCCGCCTTTTCCGTAATAAAGCTCAATTGCATTGTTCAGCCCCTTGTTTATTATTGCTTCGGCAAGGCGATGCTTTGTTTCAGCACTGAAATCATCATAAAACAAATCATACAGGGTTCCGCATGAAAGCAGAATACTTGCATTAATAAGCCAGTCTGTTTCATCAGAACGCCACCTTTCAAAGGAAGCCATATTTTCTGCGTTTGCAACAGCGCAGTCAAGATATTTTTTATCACCCGTAAGACGGTATGCCCAGTAAAGATTCATCGCGGTATTTCTGTTAATCCACCCGCTTATCGGTTCTCCTGCCTTGTCATTTTTTACAGGAGTTCCCCCGCAATCGGCATCCGCCGCCGCAATAATTTGCTCCGACCATTTTTTTCCCGTTTTTGTATTTTGAGCATACATCTCCATATTTTTAAGCTGTTCTTCTGTTGCAATTGTGCGTCTGTGCGCCCCGTTCGGATATCGGCTTCTGATAAGTTCAAGAAGTTTTGTTGCCGATGGGCGATCATAAATCATGCTGTTGATCATGCACTTAGCCGGACGCTTAAAGCTTTCCGTGCTCACGTCCGTATTTTTGTCGGAGTTGATAACAATAAGCCCGTTAACGGTTTCTCCGCAATACTTGTGCCACACAGCTCCTGCGTATGGTTTTAGCGGGATATAAGTCACTCCGTTTACATTAATTATCTCATATTCCGTAGATATTTTTTTATCGCCGTTTGTAATAAATGATTCTCCGGTTTTTAATGTTTTTTCTCCGATTTTCACCACTTTTGATGCGCTGTCATATGAAACATCTTCCCCGCCTATTATTCCGAGCGTGCGGACAGGCGCATACAAAATATTATTTCTGCGTATAACCGGATATTGAGCCTTATACCGCTTTCCTGCTGCAGCAATGTGACTTTCTCCCGTTATCAGGCAAATGCTGTTGTCAAATATGCTTTTTGAGCTATAGTCATAATTCAGATATTCTGAAATTTTGTCCGGAACTCCTGTTTCAAGTTCTGTGAGCATATCGGTTCTGACATTGAGCGGAGAATTATCCACCTCGTATGCATATTCACCTTTGATTTCAGAGGTTTGATTATCCTCTTCATCATCCGTAAATTCGTAAAGCTTCGTACCCGTATAGAATTTCATATCATCTAAATAAAGCGATGTTTTCTCCGGGTTTACTGATGAAGCAGGCTGAAACCTCACGATTCCGTCCGAGATAATGCTGCGCATCAGACCTCTTCCCGTTATTGCCGGATTCCCATCGACATAAACGTCAAACACATGTTTTGTGAAGTCGACGCACACCGCAACGTCATGCCATTTCTCTTTAAAGCTTACAGAACTTACAAGTGTTCCGTCATACAGACACAACTGCATTGAATCCTTTATCATAAGAAACTCGCAGAACGTTCCAATGCTGTCCTTTATCATAAACAGTTTTGAATCCTTCATTTTTTTCCCGGCTCTTACTCTTGCCTGCATGACCATTGTATTAGTCGGTGTGCTGTAGGATATGTTTGTATATGGGGAGATTTCACCCTCGGCATGGATTGCATACACACGATGCGCTCCTTTATTGTCGGTCAGTTCTTCAACTCCCTGGCTGCCGTTTACTGCTGTGAGCTGCTCTGAGCCTGACCCGACGGACAGCTTGTTAAAGTCTTCGCTCATTAAAAGCTGCGGCGTTTCATCAGGCTTTTGCACCTCGTCCGAGCTGACTTTTATAACCTTGGGATTATACTCCTTCGTGTCATTGAAAGCAAGCGGTTCATTTCCGCCGTAAGCAAAAATATAATCATACACTATGTCGCTTGCGCCGCCGCTTGTTGAATAGGAGGTTACTCCCATGCGCTTCGGATCGTTAAAATTACCGTTAATTTTAATTCTGTTTGCACATTTCACACCGTCAACCGTTATATCATACCGCATTGCTGTCAAGTCTACTTCGGCTTTGACTCTTGTTTTTCCGCCTTTATAATTGTAAATAACATTATCCAGAGAATCAGTAATGTTATTCCCCGCAAGTTTTACAAGGTCATAAGAATTACCATACGCGTCAAAGATCTGCAAAAGCGCCGCTTGACCGCCTATCTGCCGGCAAATAAAGCTTGTTTCCAGAGAAACCTTTCCGCCGCGCGGAGCAAAACCGTATGACACAGTTGTATCCCGCCATTTATTCTTTATCCTAAGCAGCTTGTTTCCATTCTCCTCAACAACACGGATAATACTTCCTTCTCCCTCCGTTTTTGCCCCTTTGGGAAGCGAATTCGTCGCTGAGTCGGAAAAGCTTTCGTTCACATATATGTTGCTGTTATCTGCAAGAATTGCCGTTGGAAATGCTGCAAGTACAACAGCGCAGCACACAGCTCCCGACAACACTCTTTTTATTTTCGCGATAATCATATTACACTCCATTCAGCCGCAAATGCGGCAGCTTCACAATTAATATTTATAAATTACGAAATGCAGATTCCTGTACCCTCTGAAGTTCCTTATAAACACATATGCCCCTCCGTGCAGGTTCACGGCTGAGCCCGTGTTGATTTTTTTCTGCTGAATATCGACAACTATATATTTCTCTGCCGACAGCGGTGAAATCCACATATTTTCGTGTGAACTGTCATACCCCGGATTACCGGCATTTGATACAAGCGCAAAATATGTGTCGTAAATATCCTTTATGATGCCGAACCTAAAGAGATAATCCGAGCTTGACGGGGTTGAGGGCTCCGCCGCATCCTCAGGCTTCTCTCCGGGAGAAAACTCTGCCTTTATTCCTGTTATTTTTCCGTCCTTTACTATATACTCGGCAACTGTTCCGAATTCCGCATCAAATCCTCTGCATTTATCATCTTCTGTGTAAAATGTTTCCATTTTATTGTTTTCTGTATAAAGTATTATTTTTTTCACATCGTTTCCGTCTTCATCAACAGCATTCGAAACCTTTTTTACTATGCCGACTCGGCTTGTCACCTCTGTTTCGTCATCGCTCTTCATGCTTCCGGCAGGATACAGTAATACAGCGCCGGCGCTGAGATCGTCTTTTATGTCGTATACCGCAAAGCTGTAACCGGACGGATAACCCTTAAAGCTGTAGGAATAAGTATAACATTTTTCATCCGTAAGCTCCTCATCCATAGACGGGACTGCAAGAAACAGTGTGTTTGAAGTTATCTTAACATTCCCGCCCACCATGGGAAAGCCGGGATAATACGTCATTGTCTTTTTTGGCACACTGCATACGAGCGAATCATCATCTCCGCCGGCACGTGTTTCAAGCGTATCTATATATGCCAGCTTTCCTCTTTTCATTCTGTATCTTATAATCTGCGGTTTAGAGTTGTTTCCGTCAAATAATGTAGAGTTTTTCTTCAAATCTTCTATGTCGGTTTTATTTCCGTCAATATAAATATTATTTTCAACATCAAATTCTTCAAGCCGTTCAGTTGTAAATACTTTAAATTTAGCCTTGTTTCTTGAATCGGTAAGTGTCTTAAACAGATATCCGTAACGATACTTCGGGGATTCCTCTTCAAAGTTTACAGCGTAACCAAGGTAATCAATGTTCACAACAACGGAAGAATTCAGTCCGAAATCTCCAACCGCAGACGGCAGAAACTCATACTTTACATCATCAATCCAAATATAATCTTCATCTGTCTGAGTAATTTTTCCCGTTATCTGCCTGTCGTACTGATATCCTTCAACATAGCTCCCATCCTCGGAACGGTAAACCGTGAGCACCATTCCTTGATTGAGATAGTCAAGCCCGATTTTTTCTTGACTGCCGTCGGACGCAACATTATAAAATATGCTGAAATTCTTTCCGTCCATGCTGTCGGTTTGTACTTTTCCGCCGTTGTAATAGATTATTTCCGAAAAAAGATCAATACCCTTTATGACAAAACTTTCCGCTCGGCGGGCAACAATGCTTTCATATATTCCATCGGCATTATTATCAATGAACTCCAGTTCACCCTCCTCAAAAAGCAGAGAGCTTTCGTCACCGTCAAAAATCGCTCCGTTATTCAATATAAGATCATATCCCTTTTCCACGGTGATTGTCTCCGTTTTTCCGTTTTCACGCTCATATGTGAATTTTCCGTCTGAAAATGTATTTTTGCCCGATGCTCTTACACACAGAATATTCCCGTCATTTGCAACAGAAGCAGCTGCAAGCATCGGCGCATCGCTTCCTCTTTCGGAAATATAGTAAAAATCAATTTTCTTCGATATAAGGGAATTATATTTTCTGTTTTCAACGAAATATTCCGCTTTATCAATATATATTTTCCCGCTGCGAATGCCGCGCTGCGAATACATATCCGTATATTCGTTGCCCGTTACAAGTCCGCGGCTCTTGTAAATGCTTCTGTAAAATTCAAGCACGTTATCGTCCGAACGTTCAATTTTTCCTTTCGAAAGGCCTGTTACCAACACCCTCGTTTCAAACGCTTCACTGCATATTGCCGCAGCCTCGGCGCGCGTTATAACATCATCCGCACCATGCCCGGTTCCGAATCCGGCCTTTTGAGCAGCATACATATAACCCTCGGGCATATCGCCCATCTTAACAGCATAATAGTCATAACCGGTAAGTCTTACAAGCGGCGCTATTACCTGAGAATATGTGACTTCTTCATCCTTGCCAAACACATTCTTTGATTTGCCCTTAAAATATCCCGCGGCAGTCGCAGCTTCAACAGAGTCGTAATAGCGATACGTTTTCGAAACATCGCTAAAAGTCGCTTTTTCCGATGTGTTTTCTGCACCTGAAATTCTCGTAATCCAGTCGGCATATTCTCCGCGGGTCAGCTTTTCATCACTACCGATTTCAATTCCAAAATATGAAAACAGTTCTCTGTTAAGCGCTGTCATCCCATCTTTTGCAAGAACCCGATTATTCACTATCGGGCAAAACAGTATCGCGGCAAGAAGTGCCGATAATATTTTCCGCATTTATCCACGACTCCTCTCCAATGCTCTGCACAGAACCGCTGTCGTTTCGGCTCTTGTCATTTCATCACGCGGGGCAAATTTTCCTTCTCCGCGGCCGTTTATTACCCCGATTTTACAAAGACCTCCGACTGCGCCCTTCGCATAAGCGCTTATCTCATCTCTGTCTGCAAAGTTCGCCTCCGCGTCTTCTATTGACATAACTCTCTGAAGTATTGTGCAGACATCCTGCCTCGAGATTCTGCTGTTCGGATTAATATTTCCGCGGCCGTCACCATTTAATATGCCGTTTCCGTAAAGCACAGCCACTGCATTGTAATACCAATCATCTGCCGACACATCGGCAAATGCAATATTTTGTGCTTTGTTTCCTTTATAATATATGTTATATATCATCGTTGCAAATTCCGCTCGTGTTATTCCCCGCTGAGGACAGAAAGAACGCTCGCCGACGCCCGTTATTATCCCCCTATCATAAAGCTCTTTTATATAACTGTAAGCCCAATGTTTTTCAGACACATCGTCAAAGAGAGTTTTGTTCTGATTTTGACCTCCTCCTATTCCGATATATCCGCCGTCTGAATTTCCGCTTGCTTTATTTCCTCCGCCGCCTCCTGCACCTCCGCTGCTGCCGCCGTTACCGGAGGATCGCATTTCCGAAGAAAAGTCCTCCGAAAGAGCGGCGGCGGAAGAATAGGGAGTTTTATTCATAAGATTTTTAATTATCTGCTCTTTATTATCGGATTTATTATACTTATCAACATCTGCCGAAAGAAAGTCTTTATAGTCGTTTATTATAAGATCACGGCACTGCGACCATGATTTCTCGGAGTTGAATTTTGCGAGCAGCATATACTCCTTTGTCTGTTCACTTGGGGTTGTTCTGTTGACAATGCCTGATGCAAAAAGTCTCAGGAATTCATTTCTTGCAACAGCTGAAAGAGCGTTGTATTCATCAAGCTCAAGACCAAGCTCAGATGAATATCTTATCACATACTGCTCAGCTTCGGCGCTTCCCTGTCCATTGGCGGCATTAGTGATTGCAACTGCACTGAAATATGCACTGCGAAAAGCATCTGCCGATTTATCGGTTCCGGAAAAAAGCCTGTAAAACCTATCCGATATCTGATCTGAGTTTTTTTTGAACTCATCATAGTCAATTCCGAGGACACCATGTTCCGCTTCAATGACTTTCGCAGTTTCTTCCGCACTCTTGCACTCTCTCAGTTTTTTCAATGCATCGGCGGCAAGCTTCGTGTTCATGTGCCACAGACTCTCTGTCTCGATCTCTCCGTCAATTGATGTGATAACTGTGTATTCTCCGCTCGGGTCATCATCCGAAATTTTACAAAAAACGCTTCCGTTCTCATAAAGTTCTTTAAAGAAAACATATTCGCGTTTGTCAGCTTGAAGATCAGCATTATATTCACCCTTGATAACCGAAACAAGCGCCGGATTTTTCTCAATGCCTGTAACGGTAACCGTAACGCCTGAATCCGAGGTACTGTAAGACAGCTGAATTTGCGCATATGCTGTGCTGCTCATAAAAACAACCGCCGCGCATAACGCCGTTAAAATTTTTTTCATTTTAATCACCCTTTAACTGCGCCGAGAAGGACGCCTTTTACAAAATATTTTTGCAGGAACGGATAAATAACAAGAATCGGAACCGTTGAAACAACTATCAAAGCATATTTGATTACCTGCTGAAGAGATGCTTTTGCCCCTGTGCTTGTATCCATAACCATATTGTCGGATCCCAAATTAATAAGAATTTCCCGCAGGAACAGCTGAAGCGGATAAAGATTTCTGTCCTTAAGGTAGATGCTTGCATTAAACCACATATTCCACTGCGCAACGCCATAAAACAAAACCATTACAGCTACAATAGCCTTTGACAGCGGCAAAATTATCTTAAACAAAATCACAAAATCGTTTGCACCGTCAAGCTTTGCCGACTCCTCAAGCGAAACAGGGAGCTGCTCCAGTGATGAACGCATGACCGTAAGGTTATAAGCCGAAACAAGGCTCGGCAGAATTATTGCCATGCGGGTATTCAGTAAACCGAGACCTTTTACTACAAGGTATAAGGGAATCATACCTCCCGAAATGAACATCGTAAGAATAACAAACAGCTGAAGCTGTCTTCTGTATTTAAACGACGGCCTTGACAACGGATAGGCAAGCATACTTGTTACAAGCACACTTAATGTTGTTCCGACCGTTACATAAAACAGGGTATTGCCAAATCCTGTGAAAACCTCTTTATTATGAAGAACTTCTTTGTACCCCGCTGTTGAAAACCCAAGCGGTTTAAACAAAACTCCGTTATATTTAATCAATTCCGCCGGATCTGAAAATGAAGCAAACAATATGTAAATCATCGGGTAAATGCACACAATCGATGCAACTGTCAGCAGTATTACATTTATGATGTCAAAAATGCCTGTTTTCTGTTTCATATAATATCATTCCTTTCCATGAATTACCACAATGATGATTCGCTGACCTTACGGCTTATTGAATTGGCAAGCGTCAGGACGATAACGTTTGCAACGGAATTGAAAAGTCCGACTGCCGTTGCAAAGCTGTAATTGTAGTCGATAATACCTTTTCTGTAAACAAAGCTTGAAATTACATCCGCCGAATCCCTTGTAATGGAATTATAAAGAAGGATTACCTTTTCAAACCCGACATTCATTATATTGCCAAGCTTAAGAATCAGAACAATAACGATTGTCGGCATTATTGCCGGTATGGTTATATAAAACATTTTTCTCCAGCGGCCTGCTCCGTCAACATCGGCGGCTTCATAAAATGTGCTGTCAATTCCCGTAAGCGCTGCGAGATATATGATCGAATCCCAGCCTGTTTCCTGCCATACAGATGAAAAAACATATATTGATTTAAACAGCTCGGGCTTCAGAAGCAAATTCTCAGGCTTCACACCGATATAAGACAGCAGAATGTTGAACAGCCCGTCCTTCATGGAAAAGTTTACAATCATTCCGCATACAACAACCATTGAAATAAAGTGCGGAATATATGTGACCGTCTGAACGAGGCTTTTGAATTTTTTAAGCCGCAGCTCATTGAGCATTAATGCAAAAATAATCGGAAGCGGAAATCCGACAACAATTCCGTATAAACTAAGCGTTATCGTGTTTGTTAATACGCTTTTGAAATTAACGCCGTTAAAAAATTTCACGAAATTTTCAAATCCAACCCATGGGCTTTTCAGTATACCCAGCGCCGGGGCATAATCCTTAAACGCTATCACGGCGCCGTAAATCGGGAAGTAGCAAAAAATCAAAAAATATAACAGCCCCGGAAGCGCCATTATGTAAAGACATTTGTTTTTGCACAGCTCGTAAAATAATGATGATTTAGCGGTATTCTTTGTTGTTCCTTTAATGCTCATTTCAATGTCTCCTCTCAGGAATTATATCTGACTAAATACTAACACCGTTTTCCACAACAGTCAATTCTCTATCCTTTTGCAAATTGATACTTCTTGAATATCAGTGTTGTCACTTCTTGATGCTTAAATTTGAAAAACGTCCCGAGGCGGCATTTTCAGGCCGTTTCGGGGCGTTTTTCTCATCAGTTACTGTTTCTTCTGTATTCTCCCGGAGTAATTCCGATAACTTTTTTAAACTTTTTAATCAACACCGCGCTGTTTGCATACCCAACCATTTCGGCTATATCATTAAGCGAATAATCCTTATTTAAAAGTTCCTTTGCCATTTCAATTCTCTTTTTTGCAACATAATCACTGAAATTTTCTCCGATAAATTCTTTAAAAAAGTGAGAAATATACGTTGGGTGAACATTGAACTGTGCAGCCACCATGTCAAGCGACATTCCGTTGTCTCAGTAATATTTGTCCATATATTCAAGCAGCATTGCCTTGAAATTCTCTTTTTTTCCGCTTCTTGAATCCGGAATACACTCAACCAAAATATCAAATATGCCCGAAATCATTTTCTTTAGTTCCGGAACGCTCTCGCAGCGGATGAGGCTGTCTATATTCAGCTGATTTCGTGCCTTTGCATCAATATTAAAGCTTTTGTTGTTTACTAAATTAAGAAGCGTGGCTATTATATGAAAGAACAAGCACTTAAGCGCTGCCGGAGAGCTGCTTTTATGCATCTCTATCACTTTGTCAACCGTTGCCATCGCAGACCTCTTATCGCCGTTTATCAGGAAACGAATTATATCGTTTTCATTCTCGACACTGTAATAATATTTTAAATCTCTGCCCGATATTTTTGAATATTCCGCAACAACTTCACCGCTCAGCTTGCAATATTCAACAGCTTGCTTTGCCTCATCAAATGATATATTCAGGTCAGAACTTTTATCATAGCGGCAACCTATCCCGATATTTATTTCCGTTTCAAATTCCGTTTCTATAACCTCGGTAATCTTTTTTAAATATTTATAAAGCTTATCGTCGTCGAGTTCATCAAAATTAAGGACATAAACAATTTTATTTCTGTCTGTATCTATATCATAAGCCTTACAAAGCTTTTGAAGAAGCTCATCCGAAACATTTTTTACTGCATATTTGAGAATCAGCTGACTGTCTGTTTCAAGCTGCTCGCAATCTGCTTCTATCATAAGAACCACAAAGCCTTTATATGGGAAATACTCTGACAGCAATTTCGTTTCTGCGCCAAAGCCGCTGTCACTTCCTCCCATGACAAGCTGAACCAGCGACTGATACCTCAGCATATTCTCCTGTTCCTTAACTACCCCCTCGACTCGTTTTTTATCGTCAATAATGCGCTTTACTTCCTTGGATAAACCGCCTATGCTCATGTCCTTTCCGCTTTCGCCGTGAATCATTCCATATATTTTAACAAGCGGATTTGACGCTTTTCTTGCAACAAAAACAGCAAATACAATGCAGAGCACAACGGCAATAAGTAAATATACCGTTACAACCTTCATGCTTTCGCGTTCCTGTTCCTTTATTGCGCTCAGCTCAACAGCTGAAAGGTAATTTAGTTTCAGTGTATCGGATTTCACCTTGAAAAGCATTGTCTGCCTGTCTTCCGGGTCAATAACATATCCGTTTGCAATATCATTGTATCTCTTCCTGTACTTATATCTTCCTCCGCAGTTCAATATTACATTTCCCGAATTGTCCGTCAAGAAAAACGTTTTATTCCCTGTTTTATAGGCTCCGCTGTAAAGACTGCAAATTTTATCATAATCAAGCATTACGGTTATCTTTCCCTTGCTGAATGACGGAATGGGATACGACATACTGTATTCGATAACATGCCTTTTTTCGTTTGTGCTACCAAATTCAGCATATTTAATATCGGCAAAATCGCCCTTACTTACTGAATCAAGCCGTCTTGACCACTGTTCAAAACTCATGTTTTTAAAGCCACAGTACGTATAGTATTCCTCAGGTGTGAACTTTCCCTCTTCACTTATAATTATTTCATCGGATTCCATATAAATATATTCCGTTATAACAATATCACGAACAATGCTTTTAAATTCCGAAAGCTTCACCAGCTCGCTGAGCGCATAAAGATTCTCCGGATTTTCTTTTTGATAAGAATATAAGTTCAGTTTTGTGTTACCCGCTGCCTCGATAACCGATTCTCTGATATTCATCAAATCTCTGTCCAAAGCTGTCTTTATCTGAACCAAGGACTGATATGCATTTTCCTCAAGCTGCTTTTTTGTGATCTCATTTGCCGCGTTTATCACAAAAAAACTAAGCATTACCGGGACAAGTAAAATTATTGCAAGTACCGCAAAGTATTGAAGTACTATCTGTCTTTTTTTAAGAAAATTCGGTATATTCATAGCTCTATCCTTCGTATCATTTTGTTACATTAGTATTATATATGCATATGTGCAAATAATCAATATAAATTTTTTACCATGTCCTCACATATGATATTTTCATTGTACTCTCGCTATCGTTTATTTTTCCCATGTAAAAATAAACCCATCGCGAAATATAATCCGTCTTTTCTCTGAAGAACTGGTTTTCTTTAATAAGCCGTCCGTTAATCCATGCAGTTTGCGTATTGCTTTCCGCATCGAAACGTATTCTGATGGTATTCCAGTCATTTTCCCTTAATTGAAAATAGTTCCAGTTAGTTCCCCCGCTTCCGTTATCCGTTGCCCACACTGCTTGAGAGTTACTCTTGAAAATAATTTCGCTTGCTGTTTTTGTTCCCGTTGTACGAAGGCGCGCATCGGTTGACGCATTTCCCCTGTCATACCAAAATTTCATTTCGGTATATCCGCTCTTCATTTTGCTTCCGAGATTCAGAATTGTATGCCCTGCGGGATTGATTGTTCCGCCTTTTATGACAATGCAGTCCGGATTTTCTTCAAATGTTACCGTTGCTTCCGAAGGCAGTTCTGCGCTGCCATGGATTGTCCCGTTCGCAAAAGAAATGGTTTCGGCATTGTCACTGTAATCCGAGTTCAGGCAGAATGTGCCGAGCGGCCGCAGACTGCCGGATGACTCAACGGCAATAATTTTTATTTCCGTGCCGTCGGCATACACAACATCGGGATTTTCAACTGTAAAGGACGCTGTTTTTCCGCTTTCGACACTTATATGTTTTGACGTTATATGTTGAAGCTCTCCGCTATCTGCATAAAACGCAAGAAAGGCATCGGCCTCCTGTTCGGCGGATGTATTATTGACCAGCACGGCACAGCCGCTTATTATATTGCCCTCCGAAAGCTGAAGCGGCGATATAACACGCTGCCCGTCAATGAGCACACATGCATCCTTAAGAAAAAAACCGTTAGGTTCGGCATAGAAGCTTACAGCTGCACTGCGTCCAAGCTTTGTTCCGTCTGCCTTAAGAATTTCACCGGACAATGTTATTTTTCCGTTTCCGCCTGCCGGCGGAAACGAATCGCTCAGTTTAACCAAAATGCTGTTTTCTTCACGGTTATATTCTGCATCGGTACTGATTGTTTTTCCGGTTATTTCTGCCTTAACCGTATCACCGTTCACTGTTTCGGATGCAAGACCCGTACCTAACATCAATTTAATAAATTTCGCGTTGTACGGAAGTGATTCATCAAGCTCAGAATATTGCACACCGTCAACGCTATATTTCGTTTTTGCGATAACTTCTCCGCTCCGCCGACTGACAATCGAAAGATTATCTATATATAGATAAGGAACCTGTACAAGCGATGTTCTTTTAATTGTAAGGTGCAGCTCATCCGAAAACGAGCAGTTTCCCTCGCTTTGCTTTGTGCCGTTCAAATAGTAACTAACCTTTCCCGATTCAAAATTATAATCTGCCTTAATATGAGACCAGCTTGTGCCTGTTCCTGACAAGTTAACCGTTTCGGAATCACCGAGTTTTATACCATGCGTTACAGAGCCTGATGATGAATACTTTAAATCATATTCGACCGTAAGACGTTTTGCATCGGATTCAACGGGCAGGCTCAGGTAGGATTCGACATTTCTGCTTCCGGTAAGTTTTATACCTTTTCCATTCTTTCCCGAATCAAAGCTTACGCTGAGTCCCCCGTTATCAACCTTCTGAGGAAGGGTTACTCCATCTTCAAAATCATAAAATACCTCAGGGGCGACTGCCTGAATCGCATAGAACCGCACAGTTTTATTTTCGCTTTTCCCGTAAATATCTGTTGACGCAACTCCAAAGCTGTGCTTACCGCATGCTATTTTGTTTTCCGGTACGCTGAAAGAACAGAGTTCTCCCTCCATGGGATTTTTGAAGACTGCCGTCTGTACTCCGTCCAGTAAAAACACAAGCGTTCTGCAATCTTCGGGAGCTTCAACTTTAAAAAGAACATCGCCTGAAACGGATTCTTCATTTTTCGGAGATATAATATTAAACTTCGTCATTATCGGTTCATCCGAGAAGTAGACGTAACCGCCGGATTGACGAAATGAAGTTTTATTTCCGTTGAAATAAACATTTTTTACTGTTGCCTGCTTTATAAATGTGAGCTGCTCCAAGTCAGCCTGATCAATACTGCTTGCATGGATATATATATTTTCACCCTCATAAGCGACGCTGATATTATCAATGGATTTATTTGACTTAAACAGAAGCTCCGTTCCTCTTTTGAGCGTATCTCCATCCGTTATTTGGATTTTATTCAATGCTCCCCCCATATTCGTTTCCGCAAAAAACGTTTTTCCGTTGTATGTATAGTCTCCGACTGTGCGTGAGGCAATCTGCGACATATCATTCACTGTGTAAAAAACGGACTCTGTGCTTCCCTCATCCGTTGTAATATTGATTTTAATTGCAGACGCGCCGTTATCTTTCACATCTCCGAGCGGAATCATTGAGGCATTTACGGTTACACCTTCGTCACTGTTTTCAGGCCTTATAACTGTGTTGTATGTCGTAATTCCGGCTGATGTCTTTTTAAGATCCGCATACTGCGCTTCGTAAACCGTTGAAACTCCTCCGCCATATTTCCCCGTCAGCATATCGCATGAAATTCCCTCTGTTTCCGCAGGAACAATCTGAAGTCTTGCACTTCCGGATTTCCCGGAAAGTTTTTTCAAATTTGCATCATATTCAAGGCCGGAATCCGGAGGCATATGCCAAAGCTGGCGGTAATTAACGGCAGAAGTTCTGTCATTCGGAACAAGATAATCGTTCACAATCCAATATCCGGGACGAATAAAATAAATATTTCGTGTGAAGCTCCCGTTAGTGAGCGGTTTTGTCGCCGAAAAGAAGTCATATCCATCGTTTGTTACCCATTTATTCAGTGTTCCGGGCTGCTCCGATGAGGTATCACTTATATAATCATCGCCTATCATGACAACATTATGAGCTTCTGCGCTCTCACACCACTTCTGAACGCCATCCGATGATTCATAATCTCCATACATCTGATCCGACAGTAAATATTCACCATTTGCCATAATTATCATTGACAAATCGTCACGGTGCGCATGTGTGCCCTTGCCGTCAAAGGATGTATGAAGATAACTGTCCTTCTTGTTCCAGCCCGAGCGCATAACCGCAACCTTTGTTGCGGGATAAAGTACTGAGGTATACCCCGGTTTTTCACCTTTTTCACCGAATGTTGCGGAATAAAGTAACGACTCATCACCAAAAGCTTCCGCATATTTCTTTATTGATTGCGTAAATGTTGTTTTATGTGTTCCCGCATTGCCCCACTGTATTTCACAGTTTCCGGGGCCTGAAACGTCGCGCAGATATTTTTCTACCTTAACAAGCTTATTTTTCATGTCATCCGAATACGGTATTTGAGTGCGATACATCTCCGCAATGCTGATTGGTGAAATAAGAAGATTATTGCTGATTTCAACATAGCCAAGCGCTTTTTCCGTGCTTCCGTAATCTGAATTAATAACATTTTCCAACATATACTTAAGCCTGTATGCCACGCTTTGCGAAAGCTCCGGAGACTTTCCGCCGGTATATGCCTCATGCGGAGTCGCCCCGGGTTTGGGATTCCCGTTTATATCGCACGGTGTTTCATTTGTGACCCATTTATCATAGTCCTTAAACTCGTTGAACATTGACCCTGCGGTAAAAATCCCCTGAATTTGAAATGAACCCCAGTTTGAATTACTTCTGAATGAATATTGTAAATAGTCGCAGCTGCTCCATATGTATTTTGCCACAGAGCAGAAAAGCTCGGCGCTCATAGACTTACTTTCAATAATTTTACAAAGCTGTTCCGGCATGTATGCCAGTCGAACGGCTGCGTCAAGCGTGTTATAGCTTCCCGGTGTTCCTCCGCGCATTTTTATAAAATCGCCGTACATTTTGCAGGCTATATATCCGTAATATTCATCTTTGGTCGCGGCAAATTGATTAACCGGATACTTATGAAGATATGCAATGCGGAAAGTATCATCAACATAGCGCGAAACAGCCCCTTCGGGGCGAGCAAAATATATTGTTTCCATTCCGTTATTGTCGGTAAATCCATCAAAATTAAATATGGCATGCTCATGCGGCACATCACCTTTTTTTGACCATGTCAACGTATTTTCGGCTATCGTTGTATCTGAGTTTCTGAATACCGCAATTTCCATATCAGTATCGTTTCCGATGTTTTTCCCGGAAAGCTTCAAAGTTGCTTTTGTAATGGTTCCAAGCTGTTTTAATTCAGAAAAATCGTAAAATAAATAAGCTCTTTTCGTATTCTCGTCAGCAAATTCTCCATTCGCCCATGTTGTTCCCGTATCCGATAAACCTTTTTCCCATGCTCCGCTCGGATTTCTTGATGAAACACTTTCCTCAACCCTTAATACAGACGCGTTTCCATAGTTTGTGTTTTTATTAATTCCTGCGGATATATATGTATCTCCGCTCGGATATATTTTATAAACACTTCCCCCTGCCGACACCTCAACAAAAGGACGTTCAGATTCATCTTCCGCCGTACGTGAAGCAAATTCGGCGCTTGATCCGTCCTTTTTAACGGAAGCAAGGATTATATTCGTTTTCGGAATCGGCTGAGTCATCACGCTTTTTAAATCCGATGTAAAGTCGATATTCGCCTGCGATTCACTCTGACCGACGCTGAAAATATCAATAAGTGTGACCGCATTCTCATTGTATAACATTTGATTTTCAAAAAGACGTGAAGCGAGCCGCCCCTCTTTCGTGTTACTTCCCGAGCGGTTTATCCCAAATGTTTTTGATTTCTCAACATAATACTGCTTATATGCAATTTTTGCCGATGCGTAATCGCCGTTCATAACAGCCTTTTTCACATCGTCCATGCTGAGTCCGGCTGTTCCCGACGGAGCCTCATAGTTAATTTTACCTGCATTTGTCCATCTTTTTTGAGTGGAATCGTATACTCCGAAGAAATCGGCGTCGGACATAAACCCCGGATCCGAGAAACTGTACACTTTTGCACTGTCTGCATTTACCAATGCCACATTTGCAAATGCAACCGCAATGCATAACAATGCCGAGACTGCTCTTTTCATTTTCTTCATATCCACAAACTCCTTTATCTATTTTTCTGACATATAGTATATCCCGAATACCGGTCGCGTTCAATGCTCGCCTTTTGGAATAATTGTTTATATTTGTTTATGCAATTGTCTGCATTTGTTGTTGAATATTGATTTTAAACAAACAGGCCGGCATAAGTTAAAATCGTGACAATAACAATCAGTTATATGCCATTGCATTTCCCGCTTAATTACTTTATACTATTCATCGAGGTGATAATATGAATTGCATAATAAAGCAAATTTCCTGCATGCCGAAAGTACGAAGCTCATCTGACATGGATTGCCGTGAGATTAAGCATGCTTTCGCGGTAAAAGGTCAGCGTTTTTGCTACCAGATTGCATTTTCTTCGGCTGAATGCATTGACCTGGGAATCGAGGTAATCTCTCCCCTTAAAGAACACATAAAGCTTTATACAGTTGATAATGCCGTTATGGATATGCCCGTGTCACCGCTTTATAGCGACAGCGATTTCATAACGCATTCCCCCGGAGTTATGCCGGATATATTAACTCCGGTTAACAGCTGCGATTTTCCGCTTCACATTGTAAACAGCGTCAGAGCGCTGTGGATCGATGTTAATATTCCGAAAGATTTAAACAGCGGCAGTTATAACATTGATATTTTAATAACCGAATCCGACATGGTAAGCGGCGACAAGCAAACGAAAACATGCAGCTTAGGCATTGACGTTATTGATGCAGAGCTTCCCGACGCGGAAGTAATTTACACACAGTGGTTTCACGGTGATTGTATAGCCGATATTCATCATGTTGAAATATACAGCGAGGAACACTGGAAATATATCGATGCTTATATGAAAACAGCTGCCGATTTGGGAATTAATATGCTCCTGACCCCCGTTCTGTCTTCATCTCTTGACGTTGCGGTCGGTGTGGTTCGTCCCTGCACTCAGCTTTTGGATATTACAAAAAGCGGCAGCAAATACTCCTTTGGTTTTGAAAAACTCAAGCGCTGGATTTCATTGTGTCAAAAAAACGGAATTGAGTATTTTGAAATCTCGCACCTCTTTTCTCAGGCAGGGCTTAAATACAGTCCGTGTATAAAAGTTATTGAAAACGGCAAGGAAAGTCTTGCTTTCGGCTGGCATGTTCCGGCACATGATTCATCGTATAAAGAATTTCTTGAACAGATGCTTCCTAAGCTGATGACATTTCTTGAAAATGAAGGAGTAGCCGGCAAATGTATCTTCCACATTTCCGATGAACCGGCAAAAGAACACCTTGAAGCATATCGCTATGCACACTCTATAGTTAAACCGTTAATCGGCAACTGCATGATTATGGACGCTATTTCCGATGTTTCATTCTATGAAAACGGTTTTATTGACTGCCCCGTGACCGCAATAGATCATCTTGACGAATTTCTTGATAAGAAGGTGCAACATCAATGGGCGTATAACTGCTGCGTGCAGCACGTAAAAACAAGCAATCGTTTTATGTCAATGCCTGCATACCGCAACAGAATTATCGGACTCCAAATGTATAAATATGACATTAAGGGGTTTCTTCATTGGGGATATAATTTCTACAACAGCCAATACTCAAGGTATAAAATTAACCCCTATATCACAACATCATCGGATATGGCATTTCCGTCCGGAGATCCGTTTTCGGTATACCCTTCAGCCGATGGTCCTCTCGCATCAACCCGCGCACGAATCTTCTTTCTTGCCCTGCAGGATATACGAATATGTAAATTACTTGAAAAACACATCGGCAAACGAGCTGTAATTGACTTGATTGAATCCGAAGCCGGTATGGAAATATCATTTACGCAATACCCTCGTAACTCTGATTTTCTTCCCGATATTTCCGAAAAGCTAATCTCCGAATTAAAAAAATACATATAAGCAAAAATGAAAACTGTCAACCGGCAGTTTTCATTTTTTGTTTCACCAATACATTTTCCAATCCTTATTTATTTGCCGCATCAGCGCTTCCATGAAAAAGTAATCTCCGTATATCGCTGCCTCCGGTTTGTGTCCTGCCGGGCGAGAATACATCGCATCGGTCAAAATCACATTCGTTTCCGGTTTTTTTATGGCAGAATATTTTTCATAGAGAGTTACAAGCATCTTTTCCGCTGCGGCCGAATATCTTTCATCCGGAAAGTATTTATTCATTTCAAGTATCCCGCATATCGCAATGGCGGCTGATGAAGTATCTCGCGGTTCGTTTGATCCGTCGGAAAAAATCATATCCCAATACGGAATGCCATCCTCCGGCAGCATTGAAACGAATCGGTCGGTAAGCTTTCTGAAAGTGTGAAGAAGCGAGTTTTCTTTCGTATATGCATAGCAAAGCGCCGTGCCGCACACTCCCCATGCCTGCCCCCTTGCCCAACAGCTGTTATCTGAAAAACCCTGCGCCGTCATGCCTGCAATCGGTTTTCCCGTATAAAAGTCAAAGCTGTACCTGTGAAAAGTGGTTCCGTCCTCTCGGACAACATATTGAAGTACGGTTTTTAAATGTTTTTTTGCAATATGGGCATATTTAACGTTTCCCGACACGCCTGACGCCCAAAACAGCAGCGGTAAATTCAAGAGGCTGTCAATAATCAGGGAATACGAAGCCGGGTCGTCAATATCTCCCCACGCTTGAATAAACTCTCCCTTCTCATGATATCTTCCGATTAGGTGCTCTGCGGCCTCCAGCGCTGTTTTCTTTGCAGTTTCGGATTTGAAAAGCTTGTATTCCGCAACATTTGACAACGAATATATAAATCCCATGTCATGGTGATTCACTTCATATTTTTCCTCAATGCGTTTTTTTAATATTTTATTCAAATTTTCCAATGTATCTCTGAATATCTTCTTTTTCGTATACTCATAGCTCAAAGCAAGCATTCCGCACCAAAATCCATCCGTCCATTCTTTTCCGTGCGATGGGTGATATACATAGTCAGTGCTCTGGGCATACGGAAAATCCGCAAAAAATTTCTCTGTGTTTCGCTCTGTTACACTTACGCAAAAATCCATCATTTCATGCAATTTGTCTTCCGATATCATAAACTTAACACTCCTACCTATATTTTAAGGATAGCTATATTATAATAATCATCCTTTTTTCTGTCAATGGTCTGAATTTGAACCCGATTTCACGTTTAGCTAAAAACTGTGCCATCCCGGCAAAAATTGACACAAATAACTTCAAAAAATGAAACGTATTGCAATATTTCGTTGATTTACGAATAATAACCGCATTTATTTCACGGTTTGCTTGATAATGAGCCTCTGCCGGTTGATGTACCGGCGAAAGAACGAAGCAAGCCAAAGGTAACTCTCCTCGGCACAAAACTATTATACGGCTGCTCATGGACAGGAGACTTTCACGGCATAAACGCTAAGTAAGCATTCATGCACAAGCGGTTAGAGCTAATTAAGCGCCGAATGAGGTCTTACCGGATTGTAATGTTAGCCTTTTTTGAACCGGGAGACTGTCACGCATTTTTTATACATTACGAAGCCTCGGAGGTTCTTTCCTCTGAGGCTTTTGTTTATCCCATAAAATTCTTATTTTATGCGTTTTTCATTTGATAGCGATTTTTGCACCATACTTGATAAAATCACTTACACCTCAATCTTCATAGTTATAAGAAAAAACAAGCCACAATATATCTATTTCTCCATAGTTTGAAAATAATTCTGTCAGCTGATCGTGCATATATTTCGCTATTGTCAACCTATTTTTAAGTTTTTGGTTGACAATTCGGGTAATCTTTGATACAATACATTCCGGCAGAGGTTGTAAAATGAGTTTTTTACATTCCCTGTCAAGGGTCAAAACCGAAAGGGTGTCAGGAATGAATACGTCTGATAGAATCAGAGATGCGGCTTATGCCGCGATGTTTGCCGCTTTGCTTGCAGTTTGTTCATGGATAACCGTTCCGGGAACGGTACCGTTCACAATGCAAACATTCGGCGTGTTTTGTGCGCTGCTTCTGCTCGGCGGAAAGCTCGGAACATGCAGCATACTTCTGTTTATACTGCTCGGCGCGCTCGGCGCACCGGTGTTTTCGGGCTTTCGCGGCGGAATCGGCGTGCTTGCCGGAACCACCGGCGGTTATATTGTAGGATTTGTTTTCACGGGGCTTATCTTTTGGGCGGCTGTGAAGCTGTGCGGCAATTCAGCCGCGGTTAAAACGGCGGCGCTCGCCGCAGGACTTGCCGCGTGCTATGCTTTCGGAACTGCATGGTTTGTTTTTCTATACACAAAAAACACAGCGGAAATAACTTTTTCCGCCGCGCTTTTAAAATGCGTTGTTCCATTCATAATCCCCGACTGCGCAAAGCTTGCGCTTGCTCTGTGGATTGCGCCGTTGCTGCGCCGCCATATCCGCTCGCTGAACAGCACAATCTGACAGGCAGGTAACGCAACAAATAAAACGCTCACACTTTCGGCGGTGTGAGCGTTTTATTTGTTGCGTTACTTGATTGCCTTATACCTGAGCAGCGGAAGTGTGACAAAAAGCATGAGAAATTCCGCAGCCGCCGTGCCGAGCCAGATTCCGTTCAGTCCGAACAGCGCGGGCAGAAGCAGAATCATGATAATCTGAAAAACGAGCGTTCTGAGAAACGATATTACGGCGGAAATCACACCGTTGTTCAGCGCGGTGAAAAATGCCGAACCGAATATATTTATTCCGCAGAACAGGAAATTAAACGAGCAAAGACGAAAGCCGTGGCAGGTCATATCAAAAAGTCTGCGGTCGTATCCTACATAGATTTTTGCAAGCAGGGGTGCAGCCGTCAGTGAAATAACAAGCATTGCCGCCGAAACGCAGCACAGAATCGCCAGGCTTTTTTTGAGCAGACTGAAAAGCTCGTCTTTATTCCCCGCACCGTAATGAAAGCTCACAATCGGGGCGCAGCCGAGCGAATATCCGAGAAATGCCGACACAAAAATAAAGTTGACATACATTATCACGCCGTATGCTGCAACGCCGTCCTTACCGGCAATATTCAGAAGCTGAATATTGTAAATAATATTCACGATTGAAAGCGAAAGGTTGGTAAGCATTTCCGAAGAGCCGTTTGCGCAGCTTTTCAAAAGCACCTTCCCGTGAAATTCCGGGCGCACAAGGCAGAGCGAATCGTCTTTCTTTTTCAGGAAAAAGAAAAACGGAATAACGCCGCCGACAATATAACCGGCAACCGTTGCAATTGCTGCGCCGGTGACGCCGAGCTCGAGCGCCGAAATAAATACCCAGTCCAAAAACGCATTCGTCAGCCCCGATACAACGGTGACATACAGACCTGTTTTCGGCATTTCGGCAACGGAGAAAAAGCTTTGAAAGCTGACCTGAAGCATGTACGGCACAAGACCGATAAGCAATATTCTGCCGTATGCAACACAATCGGGAAGCAGTTCCTTGTCCGCGCCCATTTTTATTGCAATCGGGCGGATAAAAATAATCCCGATTACCGACATTATAAACGCTGAAACGCAAAGCGCCGTTATCAGCATTGAAAAATACTTGTTTGCCTTTTCGCGGCTGCCCTCACCGAGCGTTTTTCCGACAATAGCGCTGCCGCCCGTGCCTATCATAAAGCCGACAGAGCCAAGCCCGAACACAAACGGCAGAATAAGATTAACCGCGGCAAATGCATTGCTGCCGACGCAGTTTGAAACAAAAAGGCCGTCAATCACACCGTAGATTGAGGTGAAGATCATCATTATAACAGGCGAAACGGTGTACCTCAGAAGTTTTTTATAAGTAAAATGATCTGAAAGCCGAATCTCCATAACAAAAAAATTCCTTTCCGTAATGACAAAGCAAGGGCGGCTTCGGAATTGACCGAAAAACCGTCCTTTTACATAGGCATATGACCTTATCATTACTCTTTATCTATTATTTATCCGTAAACCGCGTTTTATACGCCATTCGTGCCATGGCACGCGCCAGGGAAGCCTTTGACTGATAATACTCGAGCTTGCTCTGATGCTGCATGAGCCGCTCCTCTGCACGCTCGCGCGCCTCACATGCGCGGATAACGTCAATATCCTCGGGGCGTTCTATATAATGTGAAAGCATTGTAACCTCTCCGCCGGCAACGCACACAAAGCCCGTTCCCGTGAGCGCATTCACTGTTTCACCGTCCTCGCGGCGAAAGCTCATTGCGCCGTTGGTGATTGCGATAACCATGCTTTCATGGTCCGCCATAATCTGCATCAGACCGTCCTCCGCCGGAATGGTGAGGATTTCCGCGCCGCCCTCGTAAAATACCTTATCGCAGGCAATTACCTTAAGCTTAAATATTTTTGCCGCCATGCGGCGTCACCCCTTTTCCGCTCACTTTTCATTCTTAGCCTTTTCGACGACATCGTCGATTGTGCCGACATTGAAGAATGCGGATTCGGGATATGCGTCCATTTCGCCGCTGATAATTGCCTCAAATCCGGCAATCGTGTCCTTAAGCGGCACATATTTTCCGGGAATACCGGTGAAATTCTCAGCAACATGGAACGGCTGCGACAGGAATTTCTGAATTTTACGCGCGCGGTAAACCGTCAGCTTATCGCTGTCCGAAAGCTCATCCATGCCGAGAATTGCGATAATATCCTGAAGCTCCTTATATTTCTGCAAATACTCCTGAACCTTGCGTGCCGTTTCGTAATGCTCCCGGCCGACAACATCTGCCTCCAGAATACGCGAGGAGGATTCAAGCGGATCAACTGCCGGATAAATGCCCTGTTCAACTATTTTACGTGAAAGAACCGTCGTTGCGTCCAGGTGAGCAAACGTTGTTGCCGGTGCAGGGTCTGTCAGGTCGTCGGCCGGTACATAGACTGCCTGAACGGATGTGACAGAACCATTCTT